>Ga0081539_10000082_pt1 | contig 219763 bp, 178 predicted proteins | sample TabmetS4T2R2_FD_71023 | JGI IMG/M metagenome (GOLD analysis project Ga0081539, IMG submission 71023) | Tabebuia heterophylla rhizosphere microbial communities from the University of Puerto Rico - S4T2R2 | ecosystem: Host-associated > Plants > Roots > Rhizosphere ... | reverse complement strand
TCGAAATCGCTATCTTTGGAGAGATCGAGGGCCTTTAAATTGTTTGTATAGTTGGGCAGTCGCGGCACATAGGTCTTCATGTACTGCCGCGCCATAGTACGAGCTTTGGCCGCATCAGTCTCAAGAATCACTGCTTGTGCGGCACAGATCCACGGCTTGGGGCCAATCTGCGCACGGGCTTTTGCCGTATGTTCTGGTGGTACGAAATAGGTGTGGGTTCCTTGCGTCTCTGCGGCTGACAACGCAAGCATCTTCGGATGTAGCGCCGCAATCACAACCGGTACTGGTTCTTTTGGCTCCGGCGCGCGATAGAGCGCACTCTTCATTTTCGGCAGATACTCTTTCATGTAGCTATAAGGTTTGTCATAGCTATGGCCGCGCAGGTTCGAGACCAACGGTTTGTGGCTGACACCAATGCCAAGCACGAAGCGACCGCCAGAGAGTTCCGCTACAGTCTTCGACGCTGCCGCCATCGTAATCGCATCGCGCGCCCAAATGTTGGCGATGCCAGTAGCGATAGAAAGTTGCTCAGTACGATCTAATAAGTAGGCGGCATGTGGGAACGGTTCACGACCGACCGCCTCGGGAATCCACAATGCTTTATACCCCGCTTTCTCGACAGTCTGTGCAAATTTTGCGCTTTCTGGCGCTGACATCGCGTCAAGGAAAAACCAAATACCGACTTTGCCAATATCCATAGACACCTCCTGCACTCTAAATGGTCTGCGTACAACTACCACGATTAATGAGCAGAGACAGCGCCCGTGCGCCTCCCCGCTTGATTTATTCTCAGGGGCAGGTCTAGGGTGCTACACTCAAGGTACTACCCCGAACGGAGAAAAATATCATGAAAGACTACGCCCGTCCGAACGACGCTCAGTCAATTCTTGTCGCAGCTAAAGCGTTGGTTCCGTTGATTATCGAGAGCCGCGAGGAGATCGAACGCGAGCGACGCTTGCCACTCCGTATTGTCGATGCACTCAAGCAGGCGGGCGTGTTTCGTATGACCATGCCGCGCGACTGGGGTGGTGCAGAAATCGACCCGCTTAGTCAGCTCAACATTGTCGAAGAGTTGTCGGCGGCTGATGCCTCGGTGGGTTGGTGTGTGATGATCGGTTGCGACAGTGGTTATTTGACAAGTTTCCTCGACCAAAAAGTCGCGCGGGAGATGTATCCTGACATCGATATGGTCACTGCCTGTTCGCTCATTCCCCGCGGACGGGCGGTGAAAGTTCCTGGGGGTTATCGCGTGAGCGGCAAATGGCCGTTTTCGAGTGGCTGCCAACATAGTGCCTGGATCATCGGTGGGTGTGTTGTTTACGAGGGAGATCAACCCAAACTGCATCCCAATGGAGTTGCAGAGACGCGGCAGTGCTACATGCCTGCCGAGGCCGTCACGATTCTCGATACCTGGTATCCCACCGGTCTGCGTGGTAGTGGCAGTCATGATTTCACCGTCAGTGACTACTTCGTTCCTGATGAGCGCACGTATAGTTATCAGAATCTGACATTCTTTCGATCAGGCTCGCTTTATCGTTTTCCGTTAAACATTCTTTACAAGTTTGCCGGTGTTCCTCTCGGCGTGGCTCGTGCGGCGCTCGACGCATTGGTTGCGGATGGCGAGAAGCCGTCGCGCATGACCACGCTCGGTCGACCGGGGGCGATGGCACGTACATTGCGCGAGGAGGAATTCGTGCAAGATGCCGTGGGACGAGCCGCAGCGATTATTAACGCTGCACATGCTTATGCATTCGCCACGATTCGTGAGATATGGGAAGTGCTAGAGACGGGTGAGCAATTGTCGGTTCGGCAGCTCGCTAATCTGCAATTCGTCCATACCCAAGTGTTCGGTATGTGCACAGAGGCTGTAGAGTTGCTGTTCAAAGCCCGAGGCGGGACTGCGGTATACGCGGGAAGCTTGCTTGACCGGTGCCTACGTGACTTGCTGACGATGAATCAACACGTGATAAATTCGCTGCGTACCTATGGCACTGGCGGCCGATTGCTTCTGGGTCTGCCAGCTGAGCAATTGTTATTGTGATGAACGCTACAATTTCCGATACAACGAATGCACCGGGTTGAAGCCAGTCGACAACAGCAGACCGGGAACTACATCGCTCGCTGCATTTGTTTCAAATGACTGCTGCCAATCTAACACGTACCGCCGCCAGGTGATGAGCCACTGGCCGTTACGTCGTGCCAGACGATCAAGGTAGCGGCCGCCAAAAACATTGGTTGTCGTGCGCCCCTCACTTGTTGACACCGCAGCTGCGAGCCCGTAGCTTTCCGCTTCTGCTGTGTCCCCAGTCACGCGGATGATGGCATTGGCTACAAAGTGCCAACGACGCTCGAATCGGTGTTCGATTTCCATTACGGCCGGAATGAAGGCGTCGCCACGACCACAGAAAAATCCATAGTCGATCTCGGCCTCAGGAGCGAAGACGTTGTTTAACGCGTCGCCATCGAGCCAATCTAACGCGCGGCAGTAACGGGTCAACGTTTCAGCACAGGCTTGTTTGTCGAGCAGTTCGCGAACAGCGTTGTCATCGCTTGACATGGGTCTTCTCCTATTTAGCAATCAAAGTTTTTGGTGGGACAGGCATTCTTGCCTGTCAGTATCCTTAGAAACAGTTTGGAAGCCTGTCGTACCAAAGTACTACAGACGTTTGACCATCAAGTGATCGTATCTTCTTTGTCCGCTCCGGTGTAGAAAGCGAGACTGAAATTGTCAACCGCTAGTTTTTCTGACGTGATTTGATTCCACTCTAGAAATTTCACTCCTAGGAAGATATATCCAGGGTTTCAATTATCTCCGAGGACTTCATTAGGTCCAAAGCTCCGTTGACCGGGACGAAGGCCGCTGCCTAAGACCACTCTTCTTTGTAGGGGCGACGCTGGGAGCCTGTTTTCCAAGCATCCGGTTCCCACCATTGCGAACGGCGCAACGCAATGTCATATCTTTCGCTATGACAACACCTGCTGTCGTAGACGCTGATGGACATATTCTTGAACCCACCGATCTGTGGGAAAAGTACCTCGAACCGCACTATCGTGACCGCGCGATCCGCTTTTGTACGGACCGCCGTGGGTTTGAGTATGTCGAGATCAATGGCCAGAAAAGTCAGGTTCTTCGCGCCGGCGTTTTAGGCGCATTAGGTGGAGCGTACCAAGACCCCCGCGAGTTGCTAACGCCAGGCAAAGTGACGTACTGGGAATCAGCGCGGCGCACTCCTGGTGCGACCAACCCCGCTGCGCGGCTCCATGAAATGGACACCGCCGGCATCGATGCCGCGCTGTTGTATCCGACTATCGGCATCGTCTGGGAAGGGGAGTGTGCTGATCCCGAACTAGCCGCAGCCTACACGCGTGCCTATAATAACTATTTGTTTGACTTCTGTTCTCCTGCGCCAGATCGACTCATTGCTGTGGCGCATATCAACCTGCTAGATGTGAATCTGGCGGTCGCTGAAGTCGAGCGCGTCAAAGGCAAAGCCAAAGGAATTTTTACCACGCCAGTGCCACGTAATGGACGTCCAGTTGGGGATCGCTATTTCGACCCCTTCTGGGCCGCTTGTGACGCAGCGAATCTTCCTGTTGCTACCCACGTCCAGGTGCGACCCGATGCCTTGGGCATGGGGATGTACGCTCCTACTGGTCCACCGGAACCCGACAAGAATCCCCGTGGTTTACCTTCATGCAGTTAACTGAAGACTCACGGTTAGGGGTTAATTGTGTGTTTCAGGGCGGTGTGCTCGAACGATTTCCTGATCTGCGGTACGTCGTACTGGAGATCGGCTGTGGTTGGCTACCGTCGTGGTTGGAGCGTGCAGACGGCAAGTTCGAGATGTTCGGTTTTACCACTGGCCTGCGACACAAACCCAGCGAGGTGTGGTACCGGAACTGTTGGGTCTCGGCGGAGCCCGATGAAGCCTGCATTCCAGAAATTGCGCGCATGATTGGTGCTCGACGATTACTGTGGGCAACCGATTACCCGCACATCGATGCCTACAAAGACCCGGTTGCAGAACTGCGCGAGCGCATCGCACCACTGTCACCAGAAGATCAAGCCTGGATTCTTGGGAGGTCGGCGATAGAATTGTATCGCTTGTAGTCACTATATGTTACGTTGAGATACGAGGGAGGTTGCATGGCACACTCACAAAAACTGCGCTTGGGCGCGTTCATGCGGCCGGTCAGTATTCACACGGCAGCCTGGCGTTACCCCGGGGCATTCCCTGACGCGAACTTCAATTTTGCCCACTATAAACGTTTCGTGCAGACGTTAGAGCGCGGACGGTTCGACGCGTTTTTCATGGCGGATCATCTGGCGGTGATGAACATGCCGATGAACGCGCTGAAACGTAGTGCGACAGTCACCTCCTTTGACCCGCTAACACTTCTGCCCGCACTGGCTGTGGTGACCGAACATCTAGGGCTGATTGCCACGGCGTCCACCACTTATAACGAGCCGTATCATATTGCAAGAAAATTTGCTTCGCTTGACCACATCAGTGGCGGACGCGCCGGCTGGAACGTTGTCACCTCAGCCAACCCGCGTGAAGCGATGAACTTCGGGCGTGAGGAACACTTGGAGCACGGAGAGCGCTACCATCGCGCGCGGGAGTTCTTTGATGTCGTCACTGGCCTGTGGGATAGTTGGGCGGACGATGCTTTTATCCGTGATGTTGAGAACGGCATCTATTTCGACCCCGCGAAAATGCGCGTGTTGGATCATAAGGGCCCTGAACTCTCCGTGCGGGGGCCGCTCAACGTTGCTCGCCCGATTCAAGGCTGGCCAGTCATCGTTCAAGCCGGAGCCTCAGAGGCGGGACGACAGCTTGCCGCAGAGACAGCGGAAGTTATCTTCGGCAGTGCCAACAATATCGATGACGCGCGACGTTTCTACGCCGATGTCAAAGCTCGCATGCCAGCGCTCGGACGGCCTCGAGAGCACCTGCAGATCTTACCCGGTGTGTTTGTCGTCGTGGGTGATACTGCGGCTGAAGCGCGCGCCAAGAAGGCACGACTCGACGGCTTGGTACATCCAGATAGCGGCATTGCCACACTTTCTGTCCAGCTTGGCCACAACGTATCTGGCCTCGACTTGGATGGCCCGTTACCGGATCTCCCGGAAAGTAATGCCAGTAAGAGTGCGCGGCAGAAACTGATAGACATGGCGAGACGCGACAACCTGACCGTACGGCAGCTCGCGCAGTACGTCGGCGGCAGCTTCGGCGTCTTGGAGATGATCGGCACTCCGAGCATGATTGCCACCGAAATGGAGGAGTGGCTCAAGACTGAGGCCTGTGACGGCTTCAATATTATGTTTCCGTATCTGCCGGGCGGACTCGACGACTTCGTCGACAAAGTCGTGCCGGAACTGCAACGGCGCGGGCTGTTGCGCCGCGAATACGAGGGGAAAACTCTACGTGAGAACCTCGGCCTGCCGCGCCCAAAGAATCGGTTCTTTTGAGCAAGACACGAAAATTTCTTCGCAACTTTTTTCCTATACATGTAGAGATGCAAGAAAGACATCGAACGAAGCGAGCCAAAGGAGAACGACAATGGCGACACATCAACGTGTAAAGGTGGCACGATCGGACATCGTCGGGAGTCTCTTACGACCGGAGTACTTACTGGAAGCGAAGCAGGCAATGCGCGCTGGCAAGATGAGCCAGGACCAATTACGCGAGATTGAGGACCGTGCCGTTCGTGAAGCGATCGCATTGCAGGAGTCGGTGGGGCTTGATGTGATCAGCGACGGCGAGTTCCGTCGCCAAACTTGGGTCGCGCTGATCCCCCTCTTCGACGACCCGCTGTACCGCGCGCCGGTCTCTGGCTTCGAATTCAAGGAAGCTGACGCCGGCTGGTGGGCCTTGTGGAAGGAGCCCTCAGGACGCCACGTCGACCCAGTCGAGTTTCGACGGCAGTTCCGTCTCACGAAAGAACCATTCATCACCCAGAAGCTCCGCCCTAACCGTGACATCGTCAAGGACGAGTACGAGTTCTTGCAGAAGAACGCGCGTGCCCGCACCAAGTTCAATATCCCGGCCCCCAGTTGGCATCGGATCTTCTGGCATAAAGAGTTCTCCACGCAGGCTTACCCGACCTCTGATGACTTCATCCGCGACGTGGCCAGGATTCTGCGCGAAGAGATCGTGGCCAAGCTCCTCACGCTCGGCTGTGATTACATCCAGCTCGACGCTCCCAACTACGCGCAGTGGCATATCGATCCTGAGAACCGTGACGCCTTCGAGCAGCATGGCCACGATATGGCTCATGAACTCGAGGCCGACGCTGAGTTCGACAACTCGGTCTTCGCGGGCATCAAGGGCATCACCCGTGCAATTCACATCTGCCGCGGTAATGCGCCCGACGGGCGTTGGCTGGCCAGCGGAGGGTATGAAATCATTTCGCGGCAAGTCTTTCACCGCTTGACCAACTTCGACACGCTGCTACTTGAGTACGACAGCGCACGTGCGGGGAGTTTCTATCCGCTGCGCGATGTTTTGCCCCATCATAACGCGGTACTGGGGCTGATCACGACCAAGAATGCGGCTTTAGAGAGCGCGGCGGATGTCGAGGCGCGCATTCGGGAGGCGACCAAGTATGTGCCGTTAGAGCGATTGGCGCTGAGCCCCCAGTGTGGTTTCGCGTCCGGCGAGATGGCTCACACCATGGCAGCCACTGCCCAGGAGGCGAAGCTACGTCTCGTCAGCCAGGTTGCTCGCAACGTGTGGGGATAACGCCTAATAGAGAAGACAGAGCAGTGAGAGACTCAAAAGTGAGCCCGTCCATGGAGCAACCGATTTTTAACAGCAGTGCCCAATAGCGTGACGATGACGTTCAGCGTCTGCAGAGCGCCACCCGATCTCTTAAGAGTTGGCCGCACGCACGAGGACACGGTGCTGCGCGCTTCCGCGTAATCTCACTCACTACCAAATGATCGTAACCAAACAGATAGTTAATCTACCAAGGAGTATAAAACCATGGGAACGACAAAAGTTGCCGGAGTTGATGTATCAACCGCTCACTGTATTGACGGCAAGCGCGTTGAGTCGAAACGCGCCTTCGAGGTGCGCTCGCCAATCGAAGGTGCACACCTGGCGGATGTCAGTGCTGGTGGTGCGGAGGAAGTTGATGCCGCCGTGGCTGCCGCACGGCGGGCGTTTCCTGCCTGGGCGGCACTCGGACCGGAAGGACGCCATCCGATCCTTACACGTTTCGCGCAAGCAATTCGCGATCATGTGCAAGCGTTGTCGGCGGTTGAGACCGCCGACAACGGCTCGCTGCTTATAGCCAATGCCACCCGGATCGTCCCGCGGGCGGCGCATAACATCGAGTTCTTCGCCGATTATGCACTCAAGCTAAATCACGAGACCATCGATTCGCCTGAAGTCGTCAATCACGTGCGCTTCGACCCGGCGGGTGTAGCTGCGCTAATTACGCCGTGGAACATGCCGTTCATGCTCACCACTTGGAAAGTCGGTCCCTGTCTCGCGGCTGGCAATACTGCCGTGGTGAAACCACCTGAGTGGGCCCCGCTGACGTGTTCGCTGATGGCTGATCTGGCCGCTGAAGCTGGCGTGCCACCGGGCGTGCTCAACGTTGTCCAGGGCATCGGCGAAGAAGCTGGCGCGGCGCTCGCGGCCCATGACGACATTAATCGCTTGAGTTTCACCGGGTCAACCGATACCGCAAAATTTATCGGACAAGCAACCGCACGTTCACTGACACCGGTCAGTTTCGAGCTTGGCGGCAAGTCACCGTACATCGTGTGTGCGGATGCGGATCTCGATGCTGCGGTGCAGACGGCAGCGATGCAATACATGAACGCCGGGCAGGTTTGCCTAGCTGGGACACGGCTGCTCGTTGACGAGAAAGTTGCCGAGCAATTCCAGGACAAGTTTCGCGTTGCGGCAGCGCAGATGACGGTTGGTGATCCGCGTGAGAAGACTACTCGTATCGGTCCCCTCATTACGCCAGAGCATTACCAGAGAGTTGAAGGCTTTGTCGAGCGAGCAATGAAGGCAGGCGTCAAGCCATTGTGGGGCGGACATCGTCACAGTGCTGGTCAACTCTATTTCGAGCCGACCCTGCTTGACGGTGTGAACCAAGAAATGGAAATCGTCCAGCGTGAAGTGTTCGGTCCAGTACTAACGTGGCAAACTTTTCGTGACGAGGACGAACTGCTGCAGCTCGCCAACGGTACACGTTACGGTTTGGCAGCGATGATCTTCAGCAAGAATGAGGAGCGGGCCATGCGCTTGGCGCACCGTGTAGTAGCCGGTACGGTGTGGATCAACTGCTACTACGTGCGTGACCTGGCCGCGCCGTTTGGCGGTAGCCGTAACTCTGGCATAGGCCGTGAGGGCGGAAACTGGAGTTTTGATTTCTTTTGTGATGTGAAGAACATCGCGGCGTTTAAGGGGTCGTTTGCATGAAAGATTCTGTAATCGTCAACTAACGCAGGTGTGCATACAAGTCATTGCGAGCCCTTCGATCCTTCGTCAGGCTCAGGACTCAGGATAAACTCCGCGAAGCAATCTTTGCCTGAAAAGAGATTGCTTCGTCACTGGCAGCTCCTCGCAATGACATGGACCGTGCGGCTGGTATACCTACGACAACGCGTAAGGAGGACTCACTATGAGTGTACTGGACGGACCACGCACCGAGTGGCGACGAATTTTGCATGAAGGACAACCCAAATGGGTCACGCCGGACGGCGAGGCGCTAGTGCTGGGTGACGGGCGGCGCATCGCCGAAGCCGAAGTTACGTATTTGCCGCCGTGCGAGCCAAGCAAAATCCTGTGCATTCATCTTAATTATGAATCACGCCGGCTGGAGTTTCGCGCGCCGCAAATCGAAACGCCAACCTATTTTCAGAAACCCACTACTGCGCTTAATAGCCATCGTGGCGCGCTAGTCCGCCCCAAAGGTACCCAGTATCTCAACTACGAGGGCGAGGTCGCGGTGATCATTGGCAAGCCGATGCGTAATATCAGCCGCGCAGACACCTGGAATTACATCGCCGGCTTTGCCTCTGGTAATGATGTTGGCAGCCAGGATTTTCGTGAGACTGACGCTGGCTCGATGCTACGGGTGAAGGGGATGGACGGCTTCTGTCCAATTGGTCCTGGTATTGTCAGCGGCGTGGATATTCGCAAAGCCACATTGCGCACCTATATCAATGGTAAGGTCGTGCAAGAGGGCGCGATCAGCGAGATGATTTTCCCAATCGATTACATCTTGGCGGATCTGTGCCGCTTTATCACGCTGTTGCCAGGGGATGTGATTATGTCAGGCACGCCGAGGAACTCGCGCCCGATGAATGTAGGCGACCTGGTTGAAGTCGAGGTTACCGGGTTGGGGCGATTGTCGAATCGGGTCGTCGAAGCGCCTGCGCCCGCGCATCAGGTCGGACATCAACCGACTGACACTGACGCCGTTCGCCGTGTTGCACTAGGGTCAGATTGGTGGGAAAAGAATAAGAAGAAGTAATAAGGGATGAGGAAAAAGGGGTTTCTTGTGCCCAGGCAAAGCCTGGGCACCCCGCGACAATGAGGCTTAGCCTCATTGTCCCACTTTGTATCCAGGCAGAGCCCAGAGACAAGGACATAGTGAAGCGAGCGAGCCATTTGCTATAAGCCATTTGCCAAGTAGGAGGAAACTATGGTTCAAGTCACAGAGTTAGGTTACATGGGTATCGGAGTCAAAGACCTCGATGCATGGAAAAACTACGCCACGGCTATTGTCGGGCTGGAACTGTCTGAGGAAGGCGAACGCGATCGTTGCTACCTGCGGATGGATTACTGGCATCATCGCTTTGTGCTGCATGCTAATGGAAGCGATGATTTAGAGTATCTCGGATTCCGGGTCGCTGGCGGCGAGGAATTCGCTGAAATGCAGCATCAACTGACTGAGGCTGGAATTAAGTATCGTCTTGGTTCACCAGAAGAAGCGGTGGAGCGCCATGTGTTGGAAGTACTCAAACTGAGTGACCCGAGTGGCAATCCTATCGAAATCTTCCACGGACCAGAAGTACAATTTAGTAAGCCATTTCATCCCGGTCGACGCATGCACGGACGGTTCAAGACCGGTACCGGCGGTATGGGGCACTGTATTATCCGGCAAGAGGACGCTCAAGCCGCATACCGCTTTTATCGTGCGCTCGGCATGCGTGGTGGAGTCGAGTACAAGATAAATCTTGGCCAACATGTTGTGACACCAACCTTCATGCATTGCAATGATCGTGATCATACGGTTGCCTTTGGGGTCGGTCCGTCGAAGCGGCGCCTCAATCACGTGATGCTCGAAGTGGATAACCTGGACGACGTGGGTTTCACCGAGGAGATCGTGCGGCAACACAAAATTCCCGTCAACATCAAAACCGGCAAGCATTCCAACGACCACATGTACTCATTCTATTTTCGCAATCCCTCGGGCTGGATGATCGAGTACGGTTGGGGTGCGCGAGTGGCGACGCATCAATCGGAGTACTACGTGCGCGATGTCTATGGCCATGAGCCTGAAGATGGGGGATTTGGCGAGTAAATCTCTTCACGATTGACAACCGACGAGAGGACGCGCTAGGGATCTTCAGTATGAAGCTGGCTTCGTACATAAGGAGAACTCATGGAGCTGGAGTTACAGGACGCTAGCCATAGCCAGAGAGATAAACCGTTGCTTGCTTTGACCGACAAAGCCGTGGAGATGATCAAGCAAGCGATGCAAGAAGCTGGACGAAAAGAGGCTGGTATCCGCATGACCGTCGCTGGTGGAGGCTGTGAGGGGTTTCAGTACAGCCTTAAGTTTGAGACGGCGACTCGTCCTGATGATGTGATAGTCATGCAAGATGGCATCAAAGCGCTCCTCGACCCCGTCAGTGCGCAGCGATTGCGAGGAACATTGCTCGATTACGTCACTAATCGTTACGGAACCGGATTTCATTTCTTTGGGTTGGATGCGGTACGAACGATTGGTTGTGGCTCACCAATCTTGTTGCGTCGTTGTATGGTGGGGAACACCAGGACGAGAGGTTGCTTCGAGAGCGCAAAGCGGCCTCTATTGGAATTACAGGATGCTGCTCCTGAAGTCGTCGGCACAAGCAGTATCTCTCATCCTGGTATGCGTCCGTTGCAGAAATGTCCAACGTGCCTCTACGTCGTTTGTCGATGTGAGAAAGCGGGTTGAGTCGCGCCTCAGGATGAAGTCGCGTTAGTCGCTACGCGGGAAGGCCTCGCCGGCAACCTGTCTCCTCATTGGCCCAAGCGTTTCAGCAGATGGCGCAACTCTTCAAAGGAGACGTTTGCGTCAGCCGGCCTTTGCCGAAGGCGAGCGAGTAGTTTGTTGTACCTAGAGCAGTTTTCATTTGTATTTATCCCATTAGATGCCCCTCACCCTATTCCCCTCCCTAGTGGGGAGAGGGCAGCAGACGCGTAGCGGCTGCGGGTGAGGGAAGTCAAACAAGACTTCTAAGCCATACTCATCTGAAATTTGCTCTAGTAGCGTACTCCCTTTATCCCCACAGCTCAGCAGAGCGTTAATCCTGCAAGTCGGCCAGAAACTCCACCATGTGCTGGGTCACCAACTCGGGCTGGTCAATCTGCACCCAGTGTCCCGCCTTGGCTACTAGGCGCAAGGTGAAGGGCCCATCAACAAATTCGCTACTCCAACTCCACTTCTCCGCAGCCGGGCTCCCAAAGGGGCCGTCCTCACCGACGATTAATAGGGTCGGACAACGCACTTTTTCCGTTAGCAAGGCCACCCCTCCTACTATCACTTCGGGAGGCACGAGGGCCCGATAGTAATTGAGACACGCGGTTAATGCACCCGGCTTGGCGAGCGCCCGCTTGTATTCGGCAATATCCTCGGCGGTGACGCGCTCGGGGTTGATGCGTCGTAAGTCATCGAGAAATGCATAGTCATACTTGCGGAAAAAGCGTGCTGGCACCTCAGGGACACGAAGGAAGAAGATATAGTACAGACTCCGCAGGGCTGCAGCGTGGGCCTCGTAGCCTTGGCCCGCGACCTTCTGAAACACCCCCGGGTGGGCATTCGCGCACGAGATGAGTCGTATGGTCGCCTCTGGGTGGGTCGCCGCGAAGGCCCAGGCGACGAATGCTCCTGCGTCATGACCGACTACAATGGCTTGCTCTTGGCCAAAGAAGTACAGCAAACCGCGCACGTCTTCCACTAGGTGGTGGAGCTGATACTGATCGACACCTTCGGGTTTGTCCGAGTCGTTGAATCCTCGCAGGTCTGGGGCCACAACATGGAAGTGTTGGGCCAACGCTGGGATTTGATGTTGCCAGGAATACCAGAACGCCCAGCAGCCGTGCAGCAGCAGTAGTGGGCCTTTTCCTTGCTCTACGTAGTGCAGCCGGATGCCGTTGGTGGTGGCAAAGCCATGTGTCCAGGTCTCAGTCGCCATCAGAATTTCCCTTCTGCGCTGCCAGTTGATAATGCTATTTTTCACTGGGGTCTAAGCGACCTAACGTTCCCGCTCAGTGGCGCAGTCCTAAACGCGTCCTTTCGGCTTCACCAGCAACCGCAACAGGGGCCGTGTCACCTGGGGCGGAGTTGATACTCATCCAGGCCTCCTCTGCTGCACAGTACAGCAGTATGATGGCTGTCGCCAAATCTCATCTCCAGGAGGCACTTCGCTTACCGCCCTGGATACACCACCAACCGTCGAAAGGGATCGCTTCCTTCACTTTTGGAAACAAGGCCAGAGCGTTTGACCACTTCATGCTGCATGCGGCGGACACGTGGCCGTTGCGGTGCAAGTTCGACAGGCTGTTGTTGTGTGAGTACTTGCTCGATCGCTTCTTCGACTTCTGTCAGTGCAGCCCGATCCTCAGGGAACGCGTCGGCCATTTGTTCGCGTAAGAACTTACTCATCTGCATCATGGTGTCGCTACGTAGCGCATGTAACGGTAGCCCTTGCTCAATCATGAAGCGTAGCTCTTTGGGTTGGCGTTTGAGTTGACCGCGGACCGTAAGCACCATATCTGCCTGCGTGGGATGAGCAACCACACGCGCCGGCACCTGCAAGTCCATGATCACCTGTTCAAGCCGTTGGCGATTGATCCCGTACGGAAAGATGCGCAAGACTTTGCGGCGTTCTGCTTGGGCTTCATGGGGTGATGCTGGAGCAATCTGTAGAGACGGCGCTGTTTGCGTAATTTCTACCTGGCCATCCTCACCCCGAGCCCGCATTTCGACTCGCGCTACGCGTCCACGTAGGAAGGCGTCCACAGCTTCTGTAACATCCGGGTGCACAGCGAAATGGGCGCGGTCGTGAATTTCGATCAGCACGTCGAACGTGGGCGGGGCTTTGCGTTCCAATACCGTCTTTTGTGTCCCGCGCCGTCGGGCTTCTTCGTCACCAAGAGTGACTGACTGGATGCCGCCGATCAAATCAGCTAGCGTTGGATTTTGTACGAGATTTTCCAACGCACTGCCATGCGCGGTCGCAATTAAGCGTACCCCACGTTCAGCAATCGTGCGCGCCGCTAATGCTTCAGCCTCAGTACCAATCTCGTCGACCACGATGACTTCGGGCATATGATTTTCGACGGCTTCGATCATCACCTTGTGTTGCAAGTCGGGTGAAGACACCTGCATTCGCCGGGCGCGACCAATCGCAGGGTGAGGAATATCGCCATCACCTGCGATTTCATTTGAGGTGTCAACGACGATCACGCGTTTGTTGCTTTCGTCCGCGAGAATTCGCGCGACTTCGCGCAGCAACGTGGTCTTTCCAACTCCTGGCGGACCGAGCAGCAGAATGCTTTTCTTATCTTGGGTGACGATATCTTTGACGATGTTGACGGTACCAAAGATGGCACGGCCAACTCGGCAGGTCAAACCAATCACGTCGCCGGTACGATTGCGCAGTGCAGAGATGCGATGCAGCGTACGTGGAATGCCGGCGCGATTGTCGTGCGTAAAAGCGCCAACGCGCGTCACCGTGAAATGCAGATCTTCGCGACTGACTGGGGTATCAAATAGATAAACGGTCTGTTCGCCATAACGCGCTTCTGGGGAACGGCCCAAGTCAAGTACGACTTCGACCAGCTCTTGCAGTTGCGGCCTATGCGTGAGGGCATCGTGCACTGGTAGCGGCAGCACATCGAGCAATAGATCGAGATTGTCAACAATCTCTCGTCTTTCTGGGGAAAGCGTGAGGTCAGCGGCAGTTTCCAACCTTGTACTCATGTCACTCTCTCGGCTATCTGCTTGCCAACGAGGTGTCAACTGGAACGTTACTGGAGGGGTACATCGCTTCGATGTCAGCGCTGCGTGTGCGCAGGACTTCTCGGCGCTTGACCTTCAATGTTGGAGTCAGTTCCCCACGGTCTTGCGAGAACGGTTCAGCTAACAAGGTGAAATGATGGATCCGGGCATATAACGGTAGCGCGCGATTGATCTCATCGATGCGGCGGCGAAAGAGGGTCCGAAACTCTTTCTGTTGTAAGAGATCAGGCCACGTATGGGAGATCGCATGCTTCTGCGCAAGCGTTTCCAATAAAGCTCGGTTGGGGACGATAAGGGCAGTGACATACGGTCGCTTGTCGCCAATCAAGCAGACTTCCTCGATAAGTGGATCTTGCTTCAGTTGCCCTTCGATCGGTTGCGGTGCCACGTTCTCGCCACTAGAAGGAATCAATAGATCTTTCTTGCGATCTGTAATAGTAAGATAGCCGTCGCTATCGATGGTCCCGATATCGCCAGTATGAAGCCAGCCTTCTGCGTCAATAACCTGCGTGGTTTCCGCTGGTTTGTTATAGTAGCCGCTCATAATATTTGGACCACGCGCGCAGATTTCTCCATCCTCAGCAATTTTGACCTCGACTTGAGGTAATGGTCGTCCCACTGTCCCAAGCCGGGTGTATCCGGGAATGTTACACGCAACGACAGGCCCGGCTTCTGTGAGCCCATAGCCCTCGTATATGGTGATACCTACTCCATAGAAGAAACAAGCGATCTCGGCGCTCAGCGGCGCACCACCTGATACCAGGAACCGCGTCCGTCCCCCAAGCACATCGCGCAATTTGTGAAATACTAGTCGATCAGCCAGACGATGGCGTAGTCGTAAGGCAAGGGGAAGCGACTGATCGGTCGCGCGTAGGGGACCAGCGGACTCCCCAATGTTAATGGCCCAGCTCAGAATGTTGCGCTTGAGGAAACTCGCATTCTCTCGCTCACTGAGCAAACGACGATAGACCAGTTCAAGCACACGCGGAACACAACAAAAGAGGGTTGGTTTTACCTCGCCTAGGTCTTTGGCGATCGTTACCGTACCACCACCATACGCAATACACGCGCCAGCGCGGAGGATCGTATACAGCCCTGCCGTTCGTTCAAAGCCATGTGAGAGCGGCAGGAATGATAATGTGATATCGTCCTCAGTAATAGGGAGAATCGCGGTCGCATCCTGTGTATTCGCTAGAATATTGGTGTGGCTGAGCATAACCCCTTTGGGAATACCAGTGGTTCCAGAGGTGTAAATGATAGTTGCTAAGCCAGGGTCAGACACTGGTTGTGACTGACTCGTCGCCTTTTCTCCGCGAGCGATCAGACCCTCTAGACTCAGGCTTGGCAGTCGGCCGAGGCGGGTTTCTTCTTTCGGGCCTTCGTCAAGCAGCAGCAAATGAGTAAGGGCAGGAAGGTGACCAGCGATCTTCAGGGCCTTGGCTAATGGTTCTCGGCCGGAGACTGCCAAGAAGGTTACTCCTGCATCTTGCAAAATGTACGTTAGATCCGCAACCGGACTGGTTAAATAAAGAGGGACATCGACACCCCCAAGGTAGAGACAGGCAAGATCGATGATTGCCCACTCTGGGTGATTTTCCGCCAGAATGGCCAAGCGATCACCAGGACGGAAACCCAACGTTGTGAGCCCCCGCGCGGCACGGACAATTTTTTCTCCCAGTGTTTGCCACGAAAGATCTTCCCAATGCCCGTGCCGCTTTGCACGTATGGCTGGTTTCGTGCCATACCGGTCAGCTCGTTGCAGGACCATAGTTGCTAGAGAGGTTTCACGCATAGATCGTCTCCGGCGTGAAACATAAACGACGGAGCGAAAGGAGGGAAGAGGAAGGGAGTCTATGAGTTGGGAGTCAAAAGGCAAAAGAGGAAAGGATAGAGACCGTAGGCGGTAGGTTTCAGGCTGGAAGGAGAGAAAGAAAACTCAAAAATCAAAAGGCAAAAGTTAAAAATCAAAAATCGGAGAACGGAAATCGAAAAGCTGTTCAGAGTCCGGGACCGAAGTCTAACCGTGAGAAATCATCACACGTCGTAAGACGACGGCTGGCACAAGGGGACGACTCCAAGGCTCTGCTTGTTTCACTTTCTTATGATGACGAGTTCGAGCCGCTGGTCCTGATCCCGTTTATATTCTGCTTTGTGAGCCGGCGTTAGGGAGTTCCATCCTCGTCCGCTAGAGTTTTAGCCAGCGACAACTTCTCGGGTCACTTTCTCAAAATGATAGCCCTCGATAGCAAAGCGGACCGCTTCGGGAAACATCCGCGGTCGATACCGTAGCACTTTAGCCAGAAAATTCGCATACGCTGGCCCCTGCTGCGAGAGGAGTTGCCGCCACAGGGTTTTGAAAAAGGCCTTGATGTCTCGACTCCCGACCCGGCGCACTCGGTAATTCGTAGCAGGTAAATGCTGGATCAACACCCAGCACCGCTCAAAGTAGTTTCTCAATGTCGGGTCATAAAGGGTCGAGAGCACCCGCTTGTACCCAGTAATCAAGGTCTCTCTATCGAGTTGCGGAATAAAATTTAACGTTGCACTGACATTATTCCCCGTCGATTCTTGTAGCAATCTTCCTTCTTGCTCCAATCGCTTGTAGAGCCCGGTCTCTTTGAGGACCGTTAATAACCCTTCCATCGCCATCACCACACCAGCAGTTTGAATAAACTCGATGTGCGCATCAAAGGAGGCTTCGGTATCGCCGTCTGCCCCTAAGATGAAGCCCGCGGCCACCTCAATGCCCTGTGCTTGAATCTTCCGTACCGCATGTAACAGATAGTGTTCTTCATACCCGCCATCAGCTTTTCGTGTGTTCTGGTGCTTTTTCATCGTCAGGAGTGCTTCGAGGCTCAGGGTTTCGATTCCACAGAAAATCAGATTGAACCCTGCCTCTGGCAGCGCATTCAGCAGTTCCGGATGCTCAACCAGATCTATACTCGCTTCGGTACACAAGGGAAAAGGATAGTCATGTGCTTGCTGCCACTGCGTCACATCCGGCAACAGACGCAAGGCGTTGCGCCGATTGCCGATAAAATTATCGTCCACCAGGAATACGGGGCCTCGCCAGCCGAGATCATAGAGCAACTGAAACTCGTCGAGCATTTGGTCGTTGGTCTTGGTCCGTGTGACGCGACCAAATAACTTCGTAATATCGCACCATTCGCATTCCCAGGGGCAGCCGCGGCAAAACTGCACCGTCGCCATATGATAGGCTTCCAAGTCCAGGAGATCGTAGCGGGGCAGGGGAGTAAGTCCGAGATCGGGTTTCAATACTTTCCCATCTGGTCTGTTCGGTTCGCGATACACTTCTTGGGCGTCTCCACGCGCCAGATCGTCAAGGAAACAAGGGAAGCTTGTTTCCACTTCACCAAACACGTAGTGATCTACTCTGTGCTGCGTTCCTAAGTCCTGTTTGATGTCATGGTAGTAGGACGTGGGGTGCGGACCACCGGCGACAATGGGAATCCCTTTTTTATTGCACCGCCGCACCACGTCGTAGAGGGACTCCTGTTGGACAATCATGGTCGAAGTCATTACCACGTCAGCCCAAGCCAGATGCGTGTCCGACAACGTCTCCACATTCATGTCCACCACGCGCAGGGTATAAGAGTCGCGGGGAAACATAGCCGCCACCGTCACCAAGCCCAGCGGCGGCATGAACGCCTTTCTGCCCACGAAGTCCATAGCGTGCTGAAATCCCCAATAGGATAAGGGAAACTTCGGATAGACGAGCAGGACGTTTGGCATCACTTCTTCCTTTGTCTAAATAATAGTTCCATCAAATGCGAAGGACAATGGCAGTCGCCGCCCGGCGCTGAAGCACCGGGCTCAACATGACCAAGGGGGCTGAAGTCCCTGTGACCCTGATTGATCGGGCTGTGTTGAGTAAGTCCGACGCTTGCGCGTCGGGCGGAGGGAGAAACACAGACAGGCCCGACAGAAGACAATCCATCCCCAGCGCCAGAGTTGTCCGAGATACCCGCATTTCCTACACATAGTGCCTCACTGTCTATCAAGATATTCAGGCGTAACACCCGGGGCGCAGTGACGAAACGTCGAATCTTCTTGAAGGGGCGCTTCAGCCCTCTATTGTGTAATCTCGGTCTCTCGTCTTCATAATATATAGATTACGCTCAGCGCCACGATGCCGAAGAGTAGTCCCCACCATAGCGGCCACCTACTTCTATCCCTCTTTTCCCACCGCACTCGCGTTTTTCTTTTCAGGACTCTCCCTGTTACCGTGTCAGTAAGCGCTGCGCCGAGCTTCGCTCCACTATTCGGTTCAAGCACGTTGGCCAATCCTGTGGGTGCCGTCTCATGACGCTCTCCCTTTGACCTAACAGCAACGTGGTGAGGTCCATAGCATTCAGCCCTTGTACTGCCCGAACTCGTCCTAATATGCCGACAACTATGGGTGCTGTAAGACTGACTGAGCAGAGACGATGCCGAAGCGCTTGTAATGCCAGCGGCATTGGCAATTAGAGCACTGACAGCACTCATCTTGCCAGCGAATAGCGCTCAGAATGTCCCGACCGGAAGCGATTAAGATTTTTGCGGTATTCCCTTTATCGAACATGCCAGACAAGTTGTTTAAGAGACGCTCGTAATTGCGGTGACTGATCAGGTTTACGAGTCGAGGGGGACCATCCTCTGAAGAAGACAAGTGCATGACGCCAGCAAGCAGGGTGGGCAGCACCCCATCAACGGCCTTTTGCGTATTAACTGGACTCTCACCCAGAAGCGAGCTGAGGTGGTGCACCATAGCGGGCGTCAGCTCAGTCCTGATATCGCCTAACAAACTGGTAGTCATAGATTTCTTCCTCTGAGAAACTCCGGGTCTCTGGGCAACTGGTCGGATGGTGTCGCGCGTGCGTATCGGCAATAGGGCATTAAGAAATTCCACAATGGGGACGAAACATTTGCCCTATAGAAATCAACGTCACAGGGAACCTGACACGCAAATACTTTGCTCCTACCCATGCAATTACGAGTAGCGTCCCAATGTCGTGCATTCCAATTTAATATAATAAGCTTGGCGTTCTACGTCGTCTGTGAGATTCCTGCTGAAAATGTTGCAATCTTGCGACAATCGTTCTGGGAGAGTGGCAAGCGTGGACAAGGACAATTCTTGCTCGCGATGGGTTTACCATCGACGATCGTGCATCGCCACTTGAAAAGCAAGACCCACTGTGCACCTCGCTCAAGAAGTGGCGAGTGACGCTGTAACAGTCAAGAATGTAGACCGCGAGCGGATCAGCTAACAACTCAACGTAGGGCCGTCTCTCGACCCCTCCCTTTCAATTAAGGGAAGGAGCTGCCCTTGTGCTGAGCAGCAAGCCGAGGGACGGTCAGCTCAATACACAACCCATGCGGGGGTCTCTACCAGCGTTGCTCACGCCCACCATTTGCACCACCGCCTCCACCAAAAGAGCGGCCACCACCGCCACGAGACTCCCGCGGTTTCGCTTCGTTGACGGTTAAAGCACGCCCCTGCAGCTCATATCCATTGAACTTCTCAATCGCCGTCTGCGCGTCCTGCGTCCTGTCCATCTCCACAAAACCGAACCCACGGGACTGGCCCGAAAACTTGTCAGAGACCACACTCGCTGAAGTGACCACACCGACTTGGCCGAACAATCCCTCCAGCTCCGCACCCGTAGCACTAAAGGGAAGATTTCCTACAAATAACTTCGTCGCCATCATAACCTCCAAGAGAATACACAAAGGCCCCAGAAACCATGAGTACGGTTCCAGGGGCCTATATTCTCGAACCAACTCGCTGTCAGGAAAAAACAAACAACTAATGAAATTACTATAGACCGTTCCTCTCTTGGATACAATGCGGAGAGACAAATATATTTACCTTTGTCCCCTTTGCACCGAAGACTCAACCTGCAAAAATTCCCTTGTGCTCTACGTGCCCCTCCCTTGATCCTTCGATAGGCTCAGGACTCAGAGCAGGCTTTACTAAGCGTCCCGTGTTTCGTGTATTTCTGGTATCTCTTTCAGCGCAGCGGCAAAGTGTTGGACTGCTTCCTGACGATCCGTCTTGTCTAGGAACGCCTGCCACGCTTTCTTATGGGTCTTGAGAAATGCCTCCCCTTTGGGAGTGAGTTGAAAGGGCGGACGGCCGACGCCGGAGCAGATAAGGTCCCTGCGCCACAGCACGTTGGTCGCGGCCCCGACCCCTGCCTTGCCCCGCACGTCGCCCCAATACCAGCCTGACGTGTGGGAATCGGGCTGCACGGCGTGCAGGACTTCTAGGCAGTACAAGGTTTTTCCAATATCCATCTCTACCGGTTGTGGATTCATTATAACTCCTTTCAGTTCAAGCGGTGTGTAGACACAGTGTGACGTTATGGGATCAGTAGACTGACTACCCGACCAGACCGCCGAAGATTAACCAACCGATGATACTCATACGTCTATCCTTTCTCAGGTAAATCCGAGAGAGATGGGTAATAGTAGCGTAGCTTTTTCATGTTTTTCTCCTTGACCCCTGAGAGATTTTCACTCGCAAGGCTCAGTTTGCGTTGGTTGTAAGGTTGAATAGATTCGTTAACTGTGTGAGGGAAAAGACACGTTAAAACGGAATTAGTTCTGCTTGTTGAGCAAGAAGGTAATACCGGCGACCCGCGCTGTCTGTGAGATTCCTGCTACGAATGTTGGAATCCTGCGACAATCGTCCCGGGGGATACTTGGCGAACGGTGGACAGTTCCCGGAGGATACCTGGTGTTTGCTGCGCCACCCGCTAGCGGCGGACACTGTCAGCGGTGCACCGACAAGAATTAACGCCGTGATTTGTCTCGATAGGTTGTGGAGCGCAGGGCGACGTGAACCCGAAAGAGCGCGCTGAAGTGACTATGGTTCGTTAGAGCTGCTTGTCCATGTGCCGCGAGTTCGACCTGCTTGCCCTTTGCGGCTGCGAGTGCCATGCTTATTCTGATGGCGTGCGCCATCAGAATGGAGGCCCTAATGGGCGACAAATCACTCAAGTCGAAACAGCGCGAACAGAAGCAGAAGGACGCGGCCAAGGCAGGGAGCGCCGCCGCGGCAAAGTCCAAGCAAGACAGCTACACCCGTCTCCAGCAGCCTGTGGCGAAGGGCAAGAAATAACTTGTCGGGAGGAGCGCAACCCGAGGCTGGGTATCTCCAGGGCTCGATCCGGCAGTGATCCGGCTGCATCGCGTGAGCCGCACATGGAGTGAGGAGGTTGCTTAAGGCCGCGGTGGTCTGACTCCAGATCATTCTTACAGAGTAATTCGTCCGGCTGAGGCCTTTGTGCTTTGCGCGCGGGCGGAAGACGAGCAAGTGCGTGCCTGCTTGATAGCATCCTTTACGTCCGGCACTAAGGCCGCGGGCACGCTGAACGATCTGAGCCCGGCTCTCAACAAACTGGGGATGATCTCGATCCGGCCCGCCAGCTCCCCACACAGAGACACCGGCGTGGCCCCGGCTTCCCGGAGCACTAATGCGATGAGCCGCAAGATACTCGGATGATCATCGATGAAATACGCCGTCACTAGAGGATTCTCTCGCCCGGCGGCCAGGGTGTATTGGGTGAGGTCATTCGAGCCGATGCTGAAAAAGTCCACGTGCTTCTTCAAAGACGGCACTGACAACGCCGCTGCCGGCGTCTCGATCATTGCCCCGAGCCGTGGTAACGTGCGGATGCTCATGGCATCGGCCAATTGATGGAACCGCTGTGCGACCTGCAGCACATCGCTCTCCGTCGTCACCATCGGGATCAAAACTCCAATCGAGAACTGCTGGGAGACTTCCAGCACCGCGCGCAACTGCGCCTCCAAGAGCTCAGGATACTCCAGCAGCACACGCACGCCACGCCGTCCTAGAAAGGGATCGGGTTCTGAGGGAAGATGCAGGTAGAGCGGATTCTTGTCAGCGCCAACGTCGAGCAGCCGCACGTCCACATACCTTCCTTGTGCCGAGTGCAGACTGTCAAACAGAAATTCGGCGAATTCGCGGTCTGAGGGGAAGTGTTTGGTGGAGAGGAAGAACGGCTCGGTGCGAAACAACCCAATCCCATCCGCGCCGCAGTGTATCGCCAGCTCCACGTCTTCGCGGCTGCGGACATTGGCCAGGACTGCGATCCCCACTCCATCCAAGGTCACTGCGTGTTCGTTCCGGCTTCCCCAGGCCAGCGTCTCTCTACGCTTTTGCACTTGGTCAAGGTTTCTTGCGAACCGTCGCCGAGCGTGAGCGTTGGGGTTGATTACCGCCGTTCCCTGGTCTCCGTTCACCAGCACAACGTCTCCCGTGTGGACAGTTTCTAAGAGTTCAGAGATTCCCCCCACACAAGGAATGCCAAGCTCGCGCGCCAGTAGAGCCGCATGCGCGGCGGGGCCGGCAAATTCTGCCAAGACGGCGACCGTGGATAAGCGCGAGAGAAATACCGTATCCGAAGGAAGCAAGTGCCGGGCGACGAGCACGGTATTCGTCGGCAGGTGCTCGAGGCTATGCGCGGAAATGCCGGCCAACGATAGCAATAACCTGCGGGATAAATCGTCTATGTCATCGCCGCGTTCCCGAAACATCTCATTACTCATGTCTCTGAATCTGCGCGCCAACAGTCGGAACACTGTTCTTACGACCTGCTCAGCATTGATTCTTTCTACTTCTAAGGTGTGTTTGAGCTCCTCCACCACCGCGGGGTCCAGCAAGATCGCCTCTTGCGCACGGAAGATATCGGCCAACTTTTTCCCTAATCTCTCCTCAATGCGCTGCGCATCGAGAGTCAGGCTCTGCTGGACATCGGCGATGGCGTCCTTGATTCGAGCCTTCTCGTTCTCGATTTGCGCGTGGTCTATGACATAGAGTTCAGCGTCGCGCTGCAGCACGTCCCGATAGACAAACGCCTTGCCCTGCGCCAGCCCCGGTGAGACGCCCTTCCCAACCAGCATCCGCATCGTCTCTTTCCTTGCCTTGGTCTTCATTCGTCTCCTTCCTTGAGGTAAACGTGCACACCTTTAAGGAAAGCAAAAACTGTTAGAGGGGAGTCAGCTCAATGGTGAGCCTGAACAGGCGTACAAAATACGCGCGCGCTCATTCATGTCGTGAGCAAGGAGAACGCGAGGAGATTCTTTAGAATCTCCTCGCTATTATCCTCTGCTATTCCATCGAGGGCAGGGTTGAGTCGTTGCCAGACTATCTCTCCGCGCACAGACACGCCGATACTCCAATGCGCCCGTCGTAGACTGGCGCTATTATGTGGATGCGGCGAGGTCAACACGCGGACCGTAGGCGCGAGCAGGTCGGCACGAAACGGAGGCGTTGTGTCTATTTCAAACTCAATCGAGGGACTCTCTTCCTGCAAGCCTCTCACACTTAACAGCGTGCCCCGCCGCATGTAGGTAGTCGTCCCCTGTGGACTCTGAGCGTAGGACAACACACTCAGGTCGGGGAAACGTTGCGTGTGCTTGAGCGCCTTGACTAATTTGGTGAGAATGCGAACGACTTGATCCATCCCGTTGACCCAGACGGTCTCGGCTTGGGTTTGACTTAAGTGGCTTGTGTTTTGCTGTTGTTCCTGCGCCCGAGTTTTGCGCTCGGTTATCGCTATCATCTCTTGTGCCCACGCGGCTAGGGAGAGAGAGTTCTCCATGAGCGAATTCTCCTTTTCTGTAGGAATGCCTCGCTGTCTCTTCAGACGTTCAAGCGTAATGCTCGTGAAGCGGTGACGGAACGTCGGATCTTCTTGAGTGGGACGCTCTTCCACGAAGAACGATCTCCCAGTAGCGCTTCGCGCACCGCCATCGGATCGAGTCCAAGCACCTCACAAATAGATAGGAACGCAAATGGCCAATGAACATCCTCACTCAAAAACCACGCCTCTGCCTCTTGTTCCAGGCGTCGGCCCCGTCGTCCCGTCGAGATAAAATGACCTTGCAGACACAGCAACGCATCTTCCAGGACCGCCCGCATCAGTGCCGCCTCAGGACGGATAGTGCCAATGTTCGCGCGAGGACCGAAAAACTGCTCTGGGAGTAGAGTGTTGTCAGGTATTTGCGCACGTAGCCGACTCACACTGGCTGTAGTGGCGGGGGCAGCATGTGTCGATGCCATATGGAGCAAGAGACTATCGGAAGCAGAGAACCTTATGGTGCTCATAGTAACCTTAATGGCGTGACCTCAACCCCGCGTCCCCACAACCAATAGACCACACTCAGCGCCACCACGCCGAGGAGCAGCAGCCACCAGGGGGGCGTGAGCTTTCTTTGCCTCTTTGTTCCCACGACATCCGCATTCCTCCGTTCGGCAACGAGAATGCAGACGCCAACTCATGAAGCACTTCTCGTTTCGTGTTTATTATTATTCCCGAGATCGTAATCTCGACCGGTTGAGTCGTCTGTGATTTTTATCCTGAAAACGTTTACGATCGTGCAACAACCATTCTAGGAGAGAAGAAGGACCGTCGGTGCTAACGCCCAAACGAACAAGAGGCTTCTGATAGCCCCCTTCCAATTCGCATCCGTGTCTTAATAAGACTCAACATAGGGTATAACGAACATTATAGCAATGATCGTATTCTTTATATGCTCTACGGTACGAGTGGACACGGCTGATCAATGAACATCCGATGCCAGAGCTCTAATAGCAACAGATTCCATAAGCGAAAATGGTGCTGCGCTTTGCCTGTGACATGCTCGTCAATATAGCGGCGAACGACTTCGGGGCGAAAGTACCCGCGTTGCTGGGCCTGGCTACCAAGCAACACGTCATACGTCATCTCCCGCAGTTCATGGCGAAACCAGTGGTCGATCGGCAAGCCAAACCCCATTTTCTTCCGTTGCAGAATGCTATCTGGTAACACTCCGGTCATGATTTTTTTCACTAAATACTTTTGCGTGAGTCGCTGCAACTTCAGAGTCACCGGTAGTGAGGCTGCAAACTCAACAATCTTGTGGTCAAGAAAAGGGGACCGCACCTCTAGCGAGTGCGCCATGCTGGCAATGTCCATTTTTACCAGTAAATCATCAGGCAGATAGAGCTGTACATCGGTATGCACGGTCGCTTCAAGAAAGCTAGGGGCATCCGAGGCCGCATAGGCCGCTTCCAACAGTAACCACGAATCGAGCGAGCCAAGCCGGGCGGCAAACTCATTGCTGTACAACTCGTTCTTCTGGTCGGTGGCAAAGGATGCCATCCACTGCCCATAGCGTCGCCGTGGTTCAAGTGCAAGCGCCTCAGCGAACCGCCGCAGCCGATAAACCGGCGACTTCGGCGCCCCCTGCGGTAGCTGTCTGGCGCCCCACATCAATGCCCGGCGCAGCGGAGCAGGGATATAGTCGTACCAACCTGCGACGACTGTGCCTAGATAGCGATCGTATCCCATGAACGCTTCATCCCCACCGTCGCCATTCAGAGCGACTGTAACTGACTGTTTTGCTAGCTCGCACAAGGCAAACGAGGGGAGGGCGGAGGAATCGGCGAACGGCTCATTATAATGCCAGACCAGGCGCGGCAACAGGCTAGCCGCGTCCGGCTTGACGACTAATTCCTGATGGTCGGTGGCAAAGTGCGCAGCGACCTGACGGGCGTAGGAACGTTCGTCATACTCAGGACGCTCAAACCCGATCGCAAAAGTCTGCAACCGCCCCGAAACCAGCCGCCGCATCAACGCAACTACAACGCTGGAGTCAATCCCGCCCGAAAGAAACGCCCCAAGCGGCACGTCACTGATCAACCGCAGTCGTACCGCTTCTTCCAGCAGCGCCAGAAGTTCTTCCCCCAACTCGGCTTCTGAGCCACGGCGTTTGGGCAGATAATGTAAAGACCAATAACGCTGGACCCGCACGTCTCCCTGATGCACGAGCAGGAAGTGCGCCGGCGGCAGTTTATGCATTCCCTGGAAAGCCGAATACGCCCCAGGAACGTAACCATATGTGAGGTAATGATGGATCGCCTCCGGGTTAGGCTCGGCTCGCACCTGTGGATCCTGCAAGATCGCCTTCGGCTCTGAGGCAAAGAGAAAGGCGTTACCGTCGCGATAATAATAGAGTGGCTTTTTCCCGAGCCGGTCGCGGGCGAGAAAGAGCGTCTGTTGTTTGCTATCCCACACCGCAAAAGCAAACATGCCACGCAAGCGCTGCAGACAGTCAACGCCTTCTTCTTCATATAAATGTAGAACGACTTCGGTGTCGCTCGCCGAACGAAACTGGTGGCCCTTGCGTTCGAGGCCGGTGCGCAGCTCCTGGAAGTTGTAAATCTCCCCGTTCAACACGATCCACAGCGAGCCGTCTTCATTGCTCATGGGCATGTGAGCACGCGGCGACAAGTCGATGATCGCCAGACGTCGGCTTCCCAAGCCGATCGGCCCATTGACCCAGACCCCGTCGTCATCCGGTCCGCGATGTAACAGAGTGTTAGCCATACGCCGAATGAGAGGGGCCGCGACTACTTGCTGTGGGTCAAAGCACAACTTCCCGACAATGCCACACATCACGCCACACTTATCCCGTCTTCACAAAAACAAATTCATTGCATCCTGAGCGCTGAGTTCGCACAGTGCAAAGAGATCGGAACCCCCGCGCGGTAACAAAATGGATGACGTGCTTGGGAGAAGCGTATTCGTAGGGAAGGCCGCCGAGCCAGTCAATGGCATCGTACCAGGTTCTCATGCCACGTTCGACTTGGAAAGAGGATTTACCGCTGAGGGCGCGTCCGACCCCGCGGGCTGCCCATAAGGCAGAGACCATAGCGATCTGTACGGGGGACGGAGCATAATTATAGAGTTGCTTGATCCGTAACCACAGGGGACTGAAAGCGGTGCGATTGTAGATGGCGGTAACAAAGTGACCATCACTACCACACAGCGTCATAGCATTTTCGAGCGCTTGCCACATGGCGCCCGTATGATGGAGGCTGCCCCAGGCGTAGACAATCGTCCACTCGCCAAACTGGCACGTCTCCGGCCGCAGAATATCACCATGACGAACCTCAATCGTATGCCGTAACGCTGGCGCTAGGAAGCGCTCGATATTGTGGTGTATCGCCAGAAGACAGTTCTCGTCCCGGTCAACCGCGAGCACTCTTCTGGCTCCGAGTTGGGCAGCGGCGATCGAAAACAGTCCACTGCCTGCACCGATATCCAAGAAAGAAAGCGTGTCTAGATGTTCGCGCCGTAAAAGCCGTTGCAAGCTCTTCTTTGCTTCCGTGAGTTGGTCGTCCTCAAGATTCGCAGAGTACTGTAACCAGTTGTTACCAAATGAAAAACGCATAGTGCCCTGGTTTCTTGCTGCGAGCATGCCCTAGAGGTGTTCTTTTCCTTCGGTGGGAACCTCTCCATACAGGCGCCAGCCATAGCGACCGGTGGGTGAGATTTTCACATTGACCAAGCCCGCGCGGGTTGCCCAGACCGCGAGGTCGTCACCGTCATAGTAAAAGCGAATTGGCGCTGAGAGGCGGTCAAACCAGTCCGCGTATACCACTTGAAATGGATAGCGGGCATATAGTTTGATACGCGGCCAGACGACGCGATCGATAGAAGCACCGAGCAGTCGTCGCACCAGACGATACGGCAGGATAAAGCCACACCAATCCACTAGCGCTCCACTCAAGGCGAGGGCACGGATGATACACAATGGCAGCCGGGCAGAAACCCGCCGTACGGCTTCCAGCAGCGTGTTCGTCACTTTTCGTGATTTGCTATACACCCAAATAAAGATTGCGCCTCCCGGACGAACAAGAAGAAGCAGGGCCTGAAATGTTCCCTCGGGGTCAGGGGTGTGATGGAGCACACCTATGCTGTAGACGAAATCAAGCGAGTGCGAACAAAGCGGGGGCCGTTGTAGGTCGGCTTGGACAAACCGCACCCCGTCAAGCGCGCCAGCAATTTCCTTCGCCCGAGTAATCGCTTGGCTGAAATCCATTCCTATCATCTGGGCGCCAAACTGCGCAGCGTAATATAAATGACGGCCAAAACCGCATCCGGCGTCGAGCCCGCGTTTGCCGACAAAGAACTCTGGAGCGACCGGCGCGATGTAGTTAAGAAAGTCGTCGCGGAACTGGTCACTCATCTCGCCGAACACGGTCCATTGATAACCAAAGCTTTGCTGCGTGCGGCGGTGCAAAACGACAGTCCTGTCAGTGTCCATAGACATGAATGGGCTCCTCCTATGCTTAGCTCACCAAGGTCTGAGACTTTGTTGAAAGACCACTGAAGCGCGGAGACCTGTTTTGTTCCTCTCGTGCCCACGTATACACTCGCATAAGAATGCCGGTCACCGTCCAGAAGACAATAACCACTTCAGCGTCGCCAAAGTTGTACTGCGTTAAGCCTCCGATAAGGAATCCGAGGATGCTGACCGCGCTGCCCAGAGCAAGACTCCGCAACGGTTCTTGCTCTGACGCCAAGGAGCGGTATGTCTGCCAGCCCATGGACAAAATCTTAGCGAGGAGAAAAAGGAACGCGAGGAGGGCAATGATGCCGCCGTCCACCCAAATTTGCAGGAAATTATTATGTGCATGGGCGTGGGTATCCGCCGCTGGGTAGTGTGCATAATACGGCTCGCGAAACTTTTTGTAATTACCGTACCCCCAGCCAAACCAAGGTCGCTCTTTGATCATATCGAAGTTCGCCTGCCAGATCTGGTGACGATTCTGGTTAACCTCGACGTTAAAAACCTGACTCGTACGCGCATGTATCCATGAGCCTGCATTCAAGAGAAACAGTGCCAGGAACACTGTACAGCCACCCGCAATTACTAATCCTTTGCCGCCTTTTACCAGACCGAGCATCCCCAGCACCACCAGGTAGGCGAGCCACACACCGCGGGTCAGGGAAAACAACAAAGCGAATACCATCAATCCCCAGCCACCGCTTAAGAGCAGCCCTTCACGCCAGCGCAGATCAGGGGCGAACAGCCGTGTTGTCAGCAGGATTAAGGGAAAACACAGATTATGCGCATAGGTGATGCCGGTGGGAAAAAATCCTTCGGTGCGAAATCCGCCCTGGCCGCCAAGCCACAGCGGAATGACATCCGAAGCCTGTCCCAGGAGTTGCTTGTCTACATCAACACCAGTGAAATGTTGAATGATCCCGTAGACCGCAACACCAGCTGTGATTATCAGCATCACCCTCACCAACTGCCAGGCCTCGTACGGCTCTTGTATGAGATGATAAACGGTAAAAAAAGCGCCAATGAGCCAGAGTTTGCGCAAGGCGAAGAGCGAGGAAAGTGGTGAGGGACTCAGCAAGGAGGAGAGCAGAAGTGTAACGAAAAAAGCCAGCAATGGCCAATCAAGCGGAGAAGAAGGAATTTGCGTGTTCCGCCAACTCCTATACGCAAGCAAAGCGAGCAGCAGGCCAAGTGCGGTTTGCTGCAGGGCAACTGACAGTGGCAAAGAGACCACGAACGCGATGAGCAGGTCGGTTCTCAGTTTCTTTTCCCACAGTGCCTCCGTTCTTCCTGATTTCATCTCTACGCTCTCTCCCAGTCTGAGGGGTGCGAGTCTCCTTTTCCGGTACGAGCCGAGAGAGGCTAGAATACCGTCGTCCGCGCTCGAAGCAAATGTATATAGGCATCTTGGTGTTGGCGAATCATCGCGGCTAAGGAGAATTTTTCCTGAATGCGTTGCCGTCCTCTGTTGCCCATCTGCATCCTTTGTATGGGATTTTCGATCAGTTGGCGCAGCTGTTGAGCCAGTATAGGTGGGTCCTTCACTGGCACGAGATAGCCAGTACTCCCATCCACTACAAGTTCTTGAATGCCAGCAACGTTGGTGCCGACGACTGGGAGTCCAGCGGCCATGGCTTCCATGACGCTCCCTGGCATTCCCTCCCATAAAGACGGAAGCACGAATATATCTGCGGAAGAGAGGAGTACTTGTACTTCCCGAGGAGATCGGCTGCCGGTGAATTCCACGACCTCGGTGAGCTGCCGCTGCCGTACTAAGACCTCGACCTCATGGCGAGTGTCTCCATCTCCGACCAGCTGACAGTGGACCTGAACACCTTGCCTGAGGAGTATACCGATACTCTCAATCAGATCGCCGTGACGTTTCCGCGGACGGAAATTCGCCACGCAGATGATTGTCGGTGTGATGGAGATAGGCCGCGTGAGCGAAGAAGACCACGTGCGAAGATCAAGCCCATTAGGGATGACAATAAATTTTTCCTTTGGCACTCTCTGGGTAGAGAGAAATGTCATTGCTCCTTGAGAGTTGGCAATATAGGAATCCACCAACGGCGCCCCAAGTCGTTCAACCGCGAGAGCAATTTTGGTCCGGGGACCAGCAACTCCTTCTCCCTCTGTGACATGGAGACCCCGGATACCGTGAACAACGACAGGGCGAGGAAAGATGAAGCGCGCAGCGATCCGTCCGAGGAGGCTCATGCGAAAGCCATATAAATGCACGAGGTGGAAACGTGAACGATGCAACAGCGAGAGAAAACGACGCATGGTACCCAACAGACCACCAGGGCCGCTGAGATCATGCACTGGAATTCCAGTTTCTTGCACACGATTGGTAATCGGACCACAACCGTCCAAGAAGCTGACTTCAGAAGCAAAATGAGCACGATCAAGGCCCTGGACAAGCTGAAGGACCATGAGTTCTGTTCCCCCGAACTCGCTCTTGGTCAAGGCTTGCAGAATGCGGGCTGGCTGTCGTTGCACGTCTTTTTCCCTTCTTATCAGTGGTCTGACTACGCGCGTGATTCGAGTGCTTCTTGGTAGACTGCTTTGAAGATCGTGTTCCGTCGGGGAATGGAAAAACGTCCGCTGATGATTTCTTCTCGCCCATTTGCGCCGAGCCGGGCCCTGAGATGGGGATTATCAACTAACAGCCCTATTTTCTCAACTAGTCCATTGACTACTCCAGTGTCAGTGGGCGTGTGTGTCACTCGACTGATGAAGACATCGCTGTCCATCAGAAACCGCCCATCAGGGGCAATCCAGCGGACCGAAGAGGCCGAAAAATTTATCAGCAGACCTGTCTCTTCATCTTGGATAATTTCTTGGGTGTAGGGGCGGTTGAGGGCAATAACTGGGAGTGAGAATGCCATGGCTTCGAGAAATACCATGCCAAAGGTATCCGAGAAGCTCGGCATGACATAGATGTCCGCTGCGCGGTACCAATGGTCGAGTTCCATTCGCGAAATTGTCCCAGTGAGCACAATATCTGGTATGTGCTGACACTGGGCCGCAATGTCTGGGGGAACGGGACCGACGATAGTGAGAGACAGGTGTGGCCTGCCGGGTTTGAGCGCTTGGTACGCGGCAAGCAGTTCTCGGCCACCCTTCAGAAAGAAGTTCCACAGAGGTGGATTGGCCACAAAGAGAAGGCGACACTCGGCGGTACGAGTGCTCCGGTGAGAAAGGGTTGGTACTCGCACCGCTGGATACACCACGCGTATTTTCTTCTTCACGTCGGTATTGGGGGCCAAGGTCTTGACAAAACCTTGGGCCGCAGTGTGCGTCCACGGGAGGATTGTCGAGCAAGAAGGAAAAGCTAACAGCGCGAGGATAATTTTCTTCAGGAGGGTACTTTGTAAACGGCTGAAATGAATCCCGACAAACGGACAGGCATGTTCAATATCGACAACCCAAGGCTGGCGCGAAAGCAAAAGGTTTTGACAAGAATGGATTACCTTGATTTGATTTCGTATTGGTTGGCGTATGATCCGCACGTAAGGCAGGCGAAACATGCGCAAGAGCAGATTAGCTCCTTTCCTCAGCTGGCTGTAGGAACATGGGAGTGAGCCTGAGTGGTTCTCGAGAAAAACTACGCCATCCGGAGGATTTGCCGCCAGCTCGGCATAGTAACCATGAGTCGAGGACGGATGAGTCAGCAACACCTTCAGCATCTAACTTCCATTCTTGGAGACCTCCATAAGACCATTGCGATTCTCTTCCCACTGGTCATGAGAAGTCGTAGAGGCGACCAGCCCGGTAAGGTAGGCGATAAGAAACCAAAACGTATGCTCCAGCATATTCGGGGTGAGTTGTGCACCAAGATAAATGCCTAAGCAGGAACTGATTCCCCAAGTCCCTAAATACCTCTCCCTCGCGTCTCCTTTCCTGTGAACCTGCCGGTAGAACGACCACAAGAGGGGAGGCAACGCCGCAAGAGCCAGAAGCGCCAGTAATCCGTTTTCGACGAGATTGCTGAGCAGGAGGTTATGGATAGCGTCGACGCGGCCTTCGACTAACTCCAGAGGGAGGAAGCACTTCGAGTTATTAAAGCCAATCCCGAGAAAAGGGTTCTCACTCACGATCGGTAAGAGCCGCCAGACCACCTCCCGGCGGGCAATAATATCTGGGGCCTGGGGGTCAAACGAACTGGAGAACCGATCGATGACGGCCTGCGGAAGGAAGCCATTCCATATCAGGAACATCAAAGCGACTGCCGTAACGATAGGGTAGGTAAGCGCCCGTATCACGCGCCGACGGCGGAGTTGTACGCTCAGAAGCAATAGGCTGCAGAAGCTCGCAATCCAGATTGAGCGGAAGCGAGTAATCATAAACGCGATAGCTGATAGGATGATGCCGCTCAGAGGGAAAAGGAGAGGCCACTGGCGGGAGAAGAGTGATGGTCGCGAGAGGTGTCTCTCTTTTTTCCGCGGCCACTCCTGAAGTGCGAGGAGGCAGAGTGCCATTGTTCCTGGCAGCATCACATAAAGTGTCTGAGCCTGTGAGAGACCCGAAAGTCGGGTGCCATACTGCCATTCTACGCCGGCAAGTGGCAACAAAATAATATCGATATCACGGACAATAGTAATGACGATGAACCCGACGAATGTCAGAGAGAAGAGTCGCGGGCTGGTGCGGAGAAGAGCAGAGACCAGCGGCACATAGATGAAGGTGAGGAACATAAGATGAACGAGGGTCGAAAACGCATCTTCGGGATGAGGCGCGCGAAAAAGGGAGAGCAGAGCAGACAAGGAGTACAGAGTGAGAGTCACATATAACATGGGCGGAGACAGGGGCCAGGGCATTCGTCCGCTCTGTAAAAACAGGAGGAAGTACGAGAGCAAAAACAGCAAATCCGAAAACAAAAAATAACGGAACACACGTAGGGGGGGGAAATCGATGACCAGCAAGCCGGCGAAGAAAAGCCATTCAAACGGTCGCATATCTCTCCCACGTCCTCATTACTGCTTATATGCCAGCAACTGACGCGTTTATTCTATTTCACTTGGTCCTGTAACGTGTTGTACACGGAACCCGCGTTGTAACCGTTCCACCATCCACTGATATTCTTCGGGGCTGAGGCAGTAATACACATACAGTGCCGCATATGCAGCCACACTGAGAGGAAGGCCCAGCACACTCTGAAGCCACGGGCGAGCTACCACCACGACCAGCAGCCCTGCAATAATGCTTCCGCCAATGGCGGCCGGCAACACTGGAAGAATACTTTGGGAGAAGTACGCCCTTAGTGAGTCGCCTGTAAGTGTACACGCAGTGAGTGGGACATACCACAATGTCAAACTGCATTGAGCAAGAATGGTGCTCACGGCTATGCCAAGAATTCCCAGCTGCGGGAGCAGGAGAAAGGCAAGGAGCACTTTGAGCCCGCCTTCTGCCAGCGCAATCTGTGCAACTCGCGTCATATGATTGGTGCCATAGGCGATAGCTAAGCTTGAGTGGACCAGCGCTTGCATCACAACAAGTACGGCAAACACAACGAAGACCGCGGGCGGAAGGACGTTCTCTGCACCCAGCCACAGCGACAATAGAGAATGGCCGTACAGGGCAAGCATAATCGCGAACAGGAAAGCGACGGCACTGGTGAGTTTACCGCTCAAGGCATGGACCGCCCGTAAGCTTGTTCTGCCGTCACGGATATCAAGTTCAGCAATGGTGGGAAAGAGTGAGTCTGGAATCTTCCAAATCAGCTGGACGAGATAGTCCATCAATTTGTAGGCAATGCCATACGTGGCTGCTGCAGTGGGTCCAAGCAAAATGCCGACGAGGAGAATATCGGATTGTAACAAGAGGTAAGAGAGACTGTAGCGAAGATACGAGAAACCGGAGCGCAACAGTACCCAAAGGAGAGTCAGATCACTGTAAGCAAAGCCGAAAGTGACGCCGCGAATCTTGCGCATGGCTAACCAACCAAGGCTGTAGAGGAAGACAACCGCCACCACGTGTCCTGCAGCTAATCCGGTCAGGCCTAATCCCATAGACAACCCAACAATGCCAAAACTCGTTCCTAATGCCGCCGGAATCCCAAAGAGCAGATTGGCGATGTGCATACGCTGAAATCCGGTCAACAGATTACACAGCAAATTGAGTTGCATGGAACCGAGGGCGTACCAAGAGAGGAGTTCAAGTGCTACGGTGGCCTCGGGATGGTACTGTGGCGGAACACGGAAGAAGGAGAAAAAAAATGGAGAGACCACACGTGTGAAACCAACGACACCAAACCCACACAACGCATAGTACGCAAAGATCGTCTGAAATAATTGCCGTGTCTTCTCCTCATCTCGGTTGACAAAACAGGCCGCGGCCGTGCGAGCGACCGGAGCCGCAATCCAGGTAATAGCAAATAAAAGATACGCAGTGAGTTGCAGCAGTATCAGCCACACACCATAACGTGCAGCTCCCAGCCAGTGAAGAAGAAGGGGAACCGTGAGAGCATAAGTGCCGATATTGATAACGAAGGCGGTGTAGTTGGAACCTAACGCCTTGAGATAGCGTGAGAAACGGTCCTCGTAGGAGTATGGCACGCTCATACGCAGGCTTTGACACTTTCGTACAGTTTGTCACTGCTCGTTCGACGATTTCACAAACTCTCTGCGATCTTGGCGTGCTGGAGATAATGTAGGAAGAACACAAGCAGCACACAGACGATCAGTCCGGCAGTTGCTGCCAAGGCTGCACTAGTCAAAGGGCCGAGGCCATGTGGTTGGGTCGGTTCAATCGCCGGATCAACCACTTTCAGATCTGCCGCCCGCGAGGCGACTGAGAATGAGGCTTCGTTAAACTTGGTAACGAAGAGCTCGTAGGCGGTCTTTTCTAGCTGATAGTTGCGAGTTAACTCTTCTAAGCGAGCGTCAGCGTCGGCGACCTTTCTCTCCAAATCGACTAATAGCTGATCATTGTCTTTTTGCTTCTGCTCGGCATCCTGGCGTTGGTTGTTTAGCGAGGCCAGCGTGGACTCTTTCTTAATCAAGTTTCCCTGAATCTGTTGGTACACACGATTAATTTCTTGACTCTTGAGTTCGACTGTCGAAAGATCTTTGAGGCTATCGGTCTTGCGTTCGCGCGCAGCCATCAGCATCACTGGGTCACTGACAATGGACTTCTTGGCAGTGAGAAGCGGCTCTTGATTGGTGAGCGCTTTGCGCAGCTCGGTGACGTTGGCCTGTAACCCTTGGATTTTGGTGGTGGTGTCTGAGTGAAACTGCGCCAACCGAGCTTTGGTATCGAGGGCAATACGTTGTTCGGCGTGCAGACGGTCAAGATTCGCCTCCCGTTTGAAAGCGACAAGCGCAAGCTGCGCTTGTTCCATAGCGTCTTTGGCATTGGTACGCTGCTGTTGGATGTAGTCTTTCGTCGCAAGCGTATCGCGTTGGTTCAAGGCTGTATTTAATGCCACTGCTTTCTGTGCGACAAAATTTGCGACCTCAGCAGCTAGCCTTGCGTCAGGAAGACGAATGGACAGCACGAGCAGATTCGCTCCCGTGCGACGTTCCACCCCAAGGGTATGTTGCAGAAAGCGCTCCGGAGTTAGGGAAGGAGAGAACGTCGTCAACTCGAACCGCTGAATCGCTTCAGCTGCCACGGATTGGTTCTTGATCATTTCTTCAAACGTTTCTGGCGAAATCCGTATCGTTGCTGAGTCGCTACCCTGCGGAGGCGGAATTTTCGATTCTGCGATGAGGAGCGTGACCGCGGCTCGGTAGGTACGTGGCATGAGAACAACAATGAGATACGCCACGAATCCAGCAAGCAGCGGGCCTCCAATGATCAGCCATCTCCACTGCCAGAGGATCCGCAAGTAATCAATCAACTCGACGTCTCGTTCGGCGATGGTCACTGATTGTTCTACGCTCTTGGCGACCGACAACATGAGTTTCTCCTTGATGATACCGTTGACAGAACCTCACTCCTTATTGTTCCAAACATAATATTTAACCAGGCTCCTGGTCGTACCCCATATCCACCACCCAGTCAACGTGTTGACAACTCGGTGCGGACGGGGCATGAAGAAACTGTTAGTGATAAAAAATCGCCCGATTGGAGTATTCCTAATTCAACTAACCAATGTGATGGATCAACGTATCCGTGTGTTACGGGTGATTGCCCGCCTTAACATCGGCGGCCCGGCCATTCATGCGACGGTACTGACCGAACGGCTTGATCCCACTCGTTATGCGTCGCGTTTGCTTGCCGGCCGGGAAGCTCCGCATGAAGGCAATTATCTCGATTTGCATGGCCGCACGCTTGCGCAACTGACCGTCGTGCCTGAGTTAAGTCGCGACATTCAGGGCTGGTCGGACCTGAGTGCGCTGCGGCGGCTGACTCAGCTCATGCGCGAGTTCCGCCCGCACATCGTGCACACCCATACCGCCAAAGCCGGAACCTTGGGCAGACTGGCGGCGCGGCTGGTCAGCGTGCCAGTAGTGATTCATACCTACCACGGGCATGTGCTGCATGGGTACTTCTCCCCGACCAAGACACGCCTGTTTGTGGTGATCGAACGCTTTCTGGCACGCTACACAACCTGTTTGGTGACTGTTAGTGAAAGAATAAGGCAAGAACTGCTTGGTTTCCGCATTGGCACACCGGATCGTCTCGCTGTGGTGCCGTTGGGGCTTGACCTTGACCGTTTTCTGGCGTGCGAGGAACTCCGCGGACAGCTCCGAGCGGAGTTAGGAATTGCGGCGACAACACCGCTGATTGGGATCATCGCTCGGCTAGTACCTATTAAGCGACACGAGTGGTTTCTCGATGCTGCGCGTGTGGTGCGGCAAAGGCATCCCACGTGCCAGTTTCTCCTTGTGGGAGACGGCGAGCGGCGGCAAGAGCTCGAAGAGATGGTGAAGCGTGGCAGTCTGGCCAACTACGTACATTTCCTTGGCTGGCGTCACGATTTAGACCGGATCTATGGTGACCTTGATCTAGTCGTCTTGACCTCCGCCAATGAGGGCTCTCCTGTCTCTCTGATCGAGGCGATGGCCGCGGGACGAGCGGTTATTTCCACGCGCGTAGGAGGCGTGGCAGACATCGTCGACGAGAATGTGGCAGGTCTCTTGGTACCGCCTGGGGAGCCGGCGTTGTTAGCTGAAGCAATAGAAACGTTGCTCACCGACTCATCACGGCGCGCGGCGATGGGTAAGGCTGGACGGGCACGGGTCTATCCGGCGTTCAGTGCCCAGCGACTAGTCGATGATATCGATCAACTCTACACACAGTTACTCGTCGGCAAACTCTAAAGTCCGTTCGGGTTGCAGCTGGTGAATAAAAAGATCGAAGAGGCGAAACGAGCAGCGGCTGGCGGCCAGCGCCACGAAGAGCAACAGCGGGTAGAGCAGAAACACCACGTGCGCATGGTCGGCACGGTGGTAGATGAGTAGGAAAGCGATACCACTGAACACGGTGCCGCTTCCCACGCCTTTTGTCCAACGTGCAAGGTCGTCGAGTCCTGTGTAGCGCCACACTCCATGACAGACACCATGAAGGGAAAATGCGCTATAGGTCCCTAGCATTATCACCGGCAGTGAAGAGAGATACAACTCTCGACTGACTCGAGCAAAGTGGAAGTCGCAACCGAGCACGACCGCAAGGTAATAGCAGAAGGCAATGAGCAGACCATCAAGGACGACCGCAAGCACTCGGCGTCTATAGGTAAATGCAATTAGCCGGACGGGAAGCGTGGCTGCTGGGACAGTTTTGCCACCGGAGGCGTCGGCACTGTGCTCGATCTGGGCGAGATAGGCGGTAAAGAGCGTCAATGCCAGTACAACAACAGGGGCTAGCGTGAGGCTGAGGGTATAGGACATCCGCTCGATCAGGATTGCGGTCGCGCCGGATAGGGTCGCCATCCCGTAGAGCAACAGGACCGCTCGCCGCTCTGACAATCCTAAGACCACAAGGCGATGTGACGAATGGTCTTTCCCACCTTGCGACACCGCTTGGCCGCGCTGCAAACGCGTGATGGAAACGAGCATGGTATCAAGAATCGGTACTAACAAGATCAGGGTCGGGATAGCGACGAGAGAGAGAACATTGGATGCTTGCCCGTGGGCGTGGATGGCGAGCAGGCTTAAGGTTGAACCGAGAAAGAGGCTGCCACCATCGCCCATGAAAATCGACGCCGGATAGAAATTAAACAACAGAAATCCTGCGACAGCGCCGGACAAGGAGAGGGCGACCAGCGTATGCTGCGGGTCGCCGTTTTGCTGAAAGAGAAACGCCAGGTACAGCGCGGCGATGAGGCCAATCCCACCGGCTAAACCATCCATATTGTCAAGTAGATTCACAGCATTGGTAAGACCAACGATCCAGCCACCAGTTAGTATGGCATCGCAGAGCCGCCAAGAAAAAAAGTGCAACGAATAACCGCACCAGAGGGCGAGGGCTGCCGCCACGATTTGTCCGGCCAATTTTGTTGCTGGACTAATACGACGTCGGTCATCGTAGAGGCCTAAAAGAAACGTCACTGCGGCAACTGATAGCAATGGTGCAACGGCGCGCAGGTCAGACGAGAAGAAAAGCACAGAAAGGAGAAAGCTGATGAAAAAGGCCACACCACCGAGTGACGGCGTAGGGCGGCGATGCCAGCGCTCCACTGAGGGCTGGGAAACGCATCCCCACCGTACGGCTAAACGGCGCACAGCAGGAATGAACAAAATAGTCAGCCCTGCCGCCACAACCAGAAGCAACGACAAATGTAGGCAGTTAGACATACGCCGTACGCCGACAATAGTCGATTACATCCTGGACCGTTGTCCGCAGATTTTTGCTCGGACGATAACCAAACAGAGAGTAAACCTTTCGCAGATCAGGCATCCGCTGCTGCATGTCTTCGAATCCTTCTTCATAGGCCTCGGCGTATGAGATATGGCGGATTTCTGACGGGCTGTTGGTCATACGTTTCACTAAGTGTGCAAGTTCTTCTATAGTAACGCTCTCTGTGGTGCCAATGTTGAAGACCTGGCCGACGGCGTCCGGGTGGAGAGCGAGTTGTACCAGTGCGCCAACGGTGTCGTCGACGTGCGTAAAGCAGCGTGACTGCGAGCCATCGCCATAAACGGTAAGTGGGTGGCGGAGAAGCGCCTGACGGACGAAAGTAGGGAGGACCATGCCATAGCGCCCAGTCTGGCGCGGTCCTACCGTGTTGAACAGTCGAACAATAACGACTGGGAGCTTGTGCTCCCGCCAGTAGGCGAGGGCGAGAAATTCATCAAGTGCTTTCGAGCAGGCGTAACTCCAGCGATCTTTTGTCGTTGGTCCTAACATCAAGTCATCATCTTCGGAAAAAGGCACTTTGTTCGCTTTCCCATACACCTCGGACGTGCTGGCGAGCACTACCTTCTTTTTCTTCCTGGCGGCGAACTCCAGCACCACCTCGGTGCCTTTGACGTTGGTTTCGATGGTATGTACCGGGTGTTGCACGATCAGTTTGACCCCAACCGCTGCCGCGAGGTGAAAAACTATATCGCAATGATCGATTAACTCGGCCAGGACAGGGCGGTTCAATACCGAATCGAGCGTCCAGTGAAACCTGGATTCTCTCTGCAGGTGCTCGATGTTGCGAATCGCTCCAGTCGAGAGATCATCAAGAATCGTTACTTTGTGTCCCAGATGGATCAGCCGTTCAGCTAAGTGTGAGCCGATGAAACCCGCCCCACCTGTAATAAGAGCGTGCATCCTCTTCTCCCCCTTGCCACATTTTAACGTTCCGCCTAGGGGTCTACTGCAAAGCGTGGGCTTTTGCAAGCGAACTCTAGTTGGAGACGGAAGTCTATCTCTCGGAGGTAGGCGTGTGTGCGCCTACTTTTACGCAACTCGCGGGGCTGGCTTGACACTCTACAATCTCCTGTGATGAAGAGAGACCGACTATAGCAAAAGAGGAGGTAACCAGATGGAGATCAAAACTGAACGTGTAAGCATCGGCCTGGATGGAAAAACGATGAGCGCCTATATGGCACGGCCGAATGACGATACGCCACGACCGGCGGTGTTAGTGTTTATGGAAATTTTTGGCGTGAATTCGCATATCCGCGATGTCACTGAACGTGTAGCGCGTGAAGGGTATGTCGCCCTTGCGCCAGATTTCTTCCATCGCACTGGACCAGGCGTGGAATACGGGTATGATCAGACTGGGATGACCGAGGGGATCAAGCTCCTCCAGCAACTCAAAGCCAGCGACATCGTCGCCGATGCCCGTGCGGCGATGTCGTTCTTGAAGCGGAAGAATTTCGTCAAAGGCGACAAGATCGGTGCGATGGGCTTCTGCGTGGGTGGACATGTGACCTACCTCACAGCGTGTGAAACCGAGGTCAAGGCTGCAGCTAGTTTTTATGGCGGCGGAATTGCTGGAGAAAAAGGTTTTGGCGGCGAACCCTCTACCCTTGGCAGAACGAACAAGATTAGCGGAAAGATTATCTGTTTGTTTGGCGCCAAAGATGCTCACATTCCGATGGATCAGGTGAACGCTATTCGTGCCGAACTAGAAAAGCAGAAAATCCGCCATGAAGTGGTCGTTTATCCAAACGCCGATCACGGTTTCTTCTGCGACCAGCGTGCTTCTTACGATAAAGCTTCGGCAGAAGACGCCTGGGTAAAAGTGAAGAAGCTGTTTGCTGAAGAATTGGGCAAGTAAGGAGAGTGAAGAATGAAGAGAGAAGAATGGACCGTGAAGGGAGTTTCTTGAATTTGGACGATGAAGAATGACCGCCTTATCGAGTGGCATCCATACTGTTGCGTCCCTCGCTCGATACGCCACCTGCGATGGCTACTCAGGACATACGGAATTTCTCCGATTCCCCGAGCCCGTCACTACGGTCGCTTTACAACCTACTCAGGGGGACGGAATTGATTCCCGTCTCCCTGAGTAGCGACGTAAGTCGCGTAACGAGGGGCTACTCGTCCTCATCATCGCCACCGGCTGTGCTCACGCTGATTATCACATTTCGTGACCAGGCTTGCTCTTCGAGGGTATTCCCACGCTTGCGCACTTCGGCCACAGCATCAGCCTGTGCTGCGCCAGCGACAAAGTGCTCATTACCCCGTGCGTGGACTCTCACAGGATAGCGTTCTAGGGCACTCGTGCACTCGCCACCGGCATGGCCTTCACCAACGACGGTGCCTTGGTGGAGTTCGACCAAGATGTGCACCCGTGCGCCTGCTTCACAGTTCGCTAGCGCGAACACGCGGGCTTTTTTGCCGTTGGGTCTGATTGTAACATTAGGATCGAGGTTGAAGGTGAAAGATAGAACTTGCGTTGCGACTAAACGATTTGTCGTCGTGCCGTCGCCGATCTGCCCGCTGGTGTTGAGCCCCCAGCAGAAGGGTTGTCCCTGCACCGCTAAGGCACAGGTGTGATTCCCACCGGCAGCGATCTCGACAACATTACTTGGTCCGGTGACTGCGACTGGAGTCGATCGATTGGTCGTTGTCCCGTCACCGAGCTGGCCAAGATCATTCCTTCCCCAGCAACGCGCTGTGCCATTTACCAAGACAGCACAGGTGTGCTGGCTGCCACTGCCGACGATTGCGACCGCCGTGCTGATGCCACTCACTTGTACCGGGGTCGATCGATTGGTCGCCGTTCCGTCACCGACCTGTCCAGCGGCATTGCTGCCCCAGCAGCGGATCGTACCGTTCGCGCGTAGCGCGCAGGCATGATTGTTACCCGCAGAAATCGCGACCGCATCGCTGATACCGCTCACCTGGACCGGTACTGGGCTCGTCGTGGTCGTGCCGTTGCCCAGTTGCCCGCTGCCGTTAAAGCCCCAGCAAAATACGTGGCCGCTGGCCACTAACCCGCAGCTAAAGCCACCGCCCGCCGAGACGGCCACAGTATTGGCTAAACCGCTGACCGGCACCGGGGTAGTACGATTTGCGGTCGTGCCGTCGCCCAGCTGCCCGGAACCATTGAACCCCCAACAGTGCGCCGTGCCGTCAGCGCGCAACGCACAGGTGTGACTGCCCGAGCCCGTCGAGATACTCAGTACGTTGCTGAGACCACTCACAGGTACCGACGTGAGCCGTGTTACTGTCGTACCATCTCCTAACTGACCATTGGGGTTAGCACCCCAACAGCGCGCTGTGCCGTCCGCCAGCAAAGCACAACTGTGCGCAGCGCCAGCGGAAGCCTGCGTCACGTTCGTGAGCCCGCTGACCTGGGTCGGATTGAGTCTGGTGATCGTCGTGCTGTCACCTATTTGTCCTGTCCCGTTAGCGCCCCAACAGGCCTCCACGCCGTTCGCCCGCCGGGCGCAACTATGGACTCCTCCCGCTGCAACTCCACGCGCCGAGATACTGCCCGAAAGCCCGACCACTGCGACCTGAGTAAGCCTGAGAGTCGTCGTGCTGTCGCCCAGTTGCCCATTACTATTGAATCCCCAGCAGTGCGCACTCCCGTCTGCCAACAGCGCACAGGTATGGAACTTGCCCGCACTGATCGCCACCGCGTGGCTCAAGCCACTGACCGCCACCGGCGTCAGTGTAAATAACGTCGTCGTGCCGTCGCCCAGTGTTCCAGCATTGAATCCCCAGCAGCGCGCGCTCCCGTCTGCGAGCAGCGCACAGGTATGGACTTTAATATCGTCGCCAACATCGCCCACGAAAACGCTCGCACTGATCGCTACCGCGGTGCTCAAGCCACTGACCGCTACCGGCGTCAGCCTTGTTGTCGTTGTGCCGTCACCTAATTGCCCGTCACCATTGCTTCCCCAGCAAGTCACCGTGCTGTCTTCTTCGATCGTACAACTATGGCTTCCCCCTGCGGTAATTCGGCTGCCGGACGCTCGTGCGCCGACCTCCGGCGCGGGTCGTGCGAAGGCGTACTCCGTCGGAATCGCAACACTGAGCAGCAAGAGAAATAGAACTTTCTGTGATTGTCGTGCCATGAATGTCTCCTTTCTGGTGTAAGGTTTCAGGTTCAACGTTCAACGTTGAAGACTGTCAGAAGCTCTAAAGGTGAGCGGGTCGAAAGAGCCTGGTGTGGTTCATAGCAACCTCTTTGGTAGTTGGCATACCCACGGACATACGCGAAAGTCACGGCGAAATGGTAAGGAAATGGTAAGATTTTGGTAAAATCTGTGCCGGGGAAGGAAGAAAGAAAAGAATTCTTCAGAACAAAAACCCTGTGCGCAGCGAATGGGAAATTTTTTTCATCCTCTACACTTGTACCGTTTTCCCCTGGCACTCTGTAGGTCCCAAAAATAGAGGAGGTTTGGGTCTTTTCATCTATAGTGAAGGCGATAGACTAAACGCGCACTGAAGGTGTAAAGAGTTGTCAGCTTTGGGGCTGATTTCGGAAAACAGCGCCAGGAGTTAGCAGAGAAGGTGGTATGACACTGTGAGTTCGCCAGAATTGCATAAGCCTTCCAAGGCCTTCGTCTTTCCTCCTTTTTATATCGATCTGAATACTCAGTGTTTGATAAAAGATGGCAAGCGATTGTTTCTAACTCCGAGAGCATTTGCCCTCCTGTGTCACTTGGTCGAACATGCCAATCGCCTTGTGTCCAAGCAGGAACTGCTCGATACGATCTGGGCAGAGGTAGTTGTTGGTGACGCTGTACTCAAGGTCTGTGTTGTTGAGATACGGAAGGCGTTGGGGGATGACGCGAAGCAGCCACGCCTTATCGAGACTGTCCATCGGCGGGGATACCGGTTCATTGGAAAAGTAGTCAGTAGTCAGCATCCAGTAGTCAGTGACGAAAAGGAAGAGCAAACCACAAGCAGATTTTTTCGGAGTTCGGAGTTCGGAGTTCGGAGTCAAGAATTCAAACCAGCCCCTAGTCTCCAGTCCCTAGCTTCTAGCCTTGTAGGGCGGGATACTGAACTCCATCACCTACACAGTCTGTTAGCAAAAGCCGCGAGCGGCGAACGCCACCTCGTCTTCTTGAGTGGTGAAGCCGGAATTGGCAAGACCGCACTCATTGAAGCTTTCTTGTCCGGAGTGCAGGAACGTTTGGAATTGGGAGTCACAATAGGTTTAGAAGACGATCAAAAGGTAAAAAGCAAAAGGCAAAAATTTCTGCGCCCCAAACTCTGCGTTCCGAACCACCCTCAACCCCGAACTCTGAACCGCCTTCAACTCTTATCCCCTGGATTGTCCGTGGCCAGTGCTTAGAGCATTTCGGGGCTGGTGAAGCGTATATGCCGCTACTTGACGCCTTCACCCAGCTCGCACGGATGGCGCAGGATAGTATGATTATCGACGCGTTACGTCGATTCGCGCCGACGTGGCTGCTTGAAATGCCGGGACTGTTGACAGGAGCAGAACGCGAACAGCTCAGACGTGAAGTCGACGGAGCCACACGAGAACGCATGCTGCGAGAATTGACCGAAGTCATCGGGGTCATCGCTGCAGAAACGCCCTTAGTGTTAGTCCTTGAGGACCTCCATTGGAGCGATTCTCCGACCCTTGAAGCCTTAGCTGCGCTCGCCCGACGATGCGAGACGACGCGATTACTCGTGATTGGAACGTACCGCCCCGTTGATGTGGCCTTCACCAATCATCCCTTGAGACGAATGAAGCAGGAACTTGAAGCGCACGGGCATTGCACAGAAATACCATTGCCGATGTTGGATGAGCCGGCAGTGAGTGCATACCTTCAGGCCCGGTTAGATAGTGACGCTACTGCGTCGCTCGCTGAGATTGCTTCCGCTGTGTATCATCGCACCGAAGGAAACCCGCTGTTTGTAGTGAATCTGGTCAACGATCTGATTGTGGGTGGAGGAATCGAGTTACATGAGGGGGGGTGGAGACTCCCGGGAGCGAAGCGCGACTGTATTCTCGACGTTCCGTCGAATGTGCAGCAATTGATTGAGCGACAGGTAGAATGCCTCGCTCCCAACACTCAGCGCATGCTTGAGGCAGCGAGTGCCACCGGAACGCTGTTTACTACAGCTGCGGTGGCCGCGGCCAGTGGGCAGGAACTCGGCCTGGTCGAGCAACAGTGCGAGGAACTAGCGCAACAATACGGCCTCATTCAAGCCGTTGGTATTGAGCAATTCTCCGACGGCACTTTGAGTAGCCGTTATGCGTTTACTCATGCGATCTATCAGAGTGTCCTCTATCAACGGCTCTCACCGATGCGGCAGATCCAAATTCATCAACGTATCGGTCAGTTTGCCGAACGGCTCTATGGGGCACAGGCTAAGGCGCACGCCGCAGAGCTGGTGCGACATTTTGAACTCGGACGCGAATATCGTCGGGCGATTGATTACGCTTGGTTTGCGGCTATGAATGCATTACGGCGGTATGCGAATCGCGAAGCCATCGTTCACTTAAAGAAGAGCCTGGCGCTACTCGATCACTGTCCGGCGTTGGCAGAACGGAGCGAATTGGAGTTGAAGTTGTGTGTGATGTTTGGCCAAGCGCAGATGGTGCTGTGTGGGTATGGGGACGCCGAGGTCGAGCTGGCGTACTCACGTGCACGCACTCTCTGTAGCCAACAGTCTGACTCTCCGGCACTGTTTGCCGTCCTTTCCGGGTTGTGGGGATTTTACTTGGCCCGGGGAAAGCTGCAGATCGCACATGACCTTGCACAGAATGCGTTGCGGCTCGCGACTGACCTGACTCAGCCTGGTTTGATCGTCGAAGCACACTTCGAGTTAGGGTGCACATTATTTTATAAAGGAGAGTTTGTGGCTGCACGACACCATCTGGAAGAGGGCGCTGTGCTCTATACCGCAAAGCAGCCGCAGTTTCGTACTACCCGTGCCGTCCAACATCCAGGAGTCGCGTGTTTTGCCTACCTGGCCTGGACCCTATGGTTTCTTGGCTATCCTGAACAGGCCTGGCAGCGTAGTCGTGAAGCACTGATGTTAGCGTGCGAGGTAGCGCATCCGTTTAGTGTTGGATTTGCGCTCGACCTGATGGCGACACTGCACCAGAGTTGTGGCGCAATTGAAGCAGCAAGAGATCGCGCACACGATCTCTTGGCTCTGGCGCGCGAGCAAGAATTTGAACTGTGGAAAGCTACTGGCGCGGTTACGCAAGGTTGGACCTTCGTACACGCTGGCGAGATGGAAAGAGGGGTGTCGTCCATTATTAGTGCGATGGCAGCATTACGTACTATCGGAGTGGAGATTGCACGCTCGTATTACGAGTTGGTACTGGCTGACATTCAGGGACGAATCGGGAAGAGGGGCGAGGGCATTGCCACTCTTGCCAAGGCACATGAAGTAATGCAAACAAACGGTGAGTGGTTTTGTGAAGCGGAATTTTATCGCATAAAAGGCGAGTTGACGCTACAACAAGAAGGGCAAAAGTCAAAAGCCTGGCCTGAGCCTAGTCGAAGGAGCAAAAATCAAAAAATAAAAATTTCCATCCCCCATCCCCCAACACCCAATGCCCAGGCGGAAGCTGAGGGGTATTTTCTCAAAGCCATCGACATTGCACGGCGTCAGCGCGCGAAAGCGTTGGAACTGCGTGCCGGAGTGAGTTTAGCGCGCTTATGGCAGCGGCAAGGAAAAATCGCTGCCGCACGGCAGTTGTTGGCCGGTATGTATGCATGGTTTGCGAATGAAGCGTACACACCGGAATTGAAACGTGCGCAAACGCTCCTCAAGGCACTAGCTGAGCCACACGAACCACGTGAGCAAACGATGTACCCCTCGCGTGCGCACGTCTCGCTTCTTTATCAACGAAACTGTTAAGATTCAGGTTTGTATTCGATAGCGATGTCCTTCACAACGACTGATATTTGGGGCATTGGTAGTCCTATTGTGACGGGGAAATTGAGCCATTCGTGTGTTTGCTTTTCTTTGCCGCGCAAGGCAGACTGAGGACTAGAGCGAACAAGGATTATCACCTTAGGTGTGGGCACTTCTTCGTGAAACATATTAGATTGGTGGAGGTGGAAGTGGGGAAAAGTGCGGAGAGGTTCGGAAAGAGGATGGGGAGAAACACTGCGCGGAATCTCGGTGAATATTATACGTTAATTGTCAGCCTTACAGTCTTTGGTTTGTCAGTGTTCATTAGCACTGCGGTTTTCAGTACTCCGGTTTCACAATTTGTTGGAACAATCGAAAAAGCGATCGCCCACGTGGGAGGACGGTGAAACGACAGGGACGAAAACCGTTGAACTGTTTGGCATTCCCTTGAAAAGTAGGGGCACGGCATGCCATGCCCCTACGGCCTTATCGCCCCTTAAACTGGGGAGTGCGCTTTTGCTCGAACGCGGCGAGCCCTTCCTGTACGTCTTCCGAGGCCATATGTAGATCAAAGGCTAACAGCTCAAGCCGTAGCGCGGTATCTGCCGTTTGATTCAAGCCATCATCGACAAGATATTTCATCTTCTCTAAACCAACCGGACTCTTGCTCGCAAGCTTCCCTACGACTTTTTCAACCGCGTTCATCAACTCACCGTCCGGTACGACCTCGTTGACCAGACCGCACGCGACCAACTCGCGGGCTGGAAAAAAGTCGCCGGTATACATCAGGTATTTTGCGCGCGTGGGACCGATCTTGCGTGGTAAACGCACGGAACTGCCACCACCGGGAATCAAGCCGAAATTCGCGTGAGCGTCACCAAGTTTCGCACTTTCTGTGGCGATCACCAAATCACAACACAGTGTGAGTTCGAGTCCGCCGGCTAAGGCGAGACCATTCACTGCAGCAATAGTCGGGCGCGGGAAATGCTCGACACGATTGAGGACGGCGTACACGGCTTGGAGAAAATCCTGCAGAGCGCGAGGATTGCCACCGCTCGATTCACGGATGAACTTTAAGTCTGCTCCGGCACTAAACGCGCGTCCCGCACCAGTGAACACGACTGCCCGCACCTCAGGATGCTTTTGGCATTCATTCAACGCAGCGTCGATTCCTGCCAGCACACCAGGAGTCAAGGAGTTCATGGCGGTCGGTCGATTCAGCGTGACCCAGCCTATGTTATTACGAATTTCAAACAACACGACTTGTTCTGCCATAATGTCCCCTTTACTACTAGCGAGTTTCAGCCAGAAGTCTATTCACTGACTGCTCGACCACCGTTCCTTTGAAAAACTCTGGATTTGAGCTAGTAACAAGTTGCACCGGGTTCACAAAAACAAACTGACGAAAGTCGTCTTCACTCATGATACCCTTTTCGACCAGTTCATACGCTTCGGCAGCAGCGTCGCGCATATCCGGCAGATCCCAGTGTCCAAGATCAGATCCGTAGATGGCATTGAGCTTCACGCCCATCGAGTGTCGCTTGGTGTCAAAGGCCGATGCGGTGATGCGATCGTCACCTTCGCAGCCGAAATAAAAGGGAGGGACGAACAAATCGCGGACATCTTCCCGGCGCTCAATTTTGCATGGCCCCCATTCGTCAAGACGGTTTTCTTTCTTTTCTTCGTAGGCTCCCCATAACAAATGAGAACGATCTTCTTTACTGGTCAGCTTTTCAGCAAACTGCCTGCCTCCATACTGTGCGAAGAGATCGTACATTAACTTTTCATCCAAGTTGGCTGGATCGAAATGATCAAGGAACTTCACATTATGTTTTTCCCAGTGGCTGACCAAATCATTATACAGTACGCTGGCCCAGCCGACGCCCCCTTCAAGAAATGCGAAGCGCAGGTCAGGAAAACGACGAGTGACACCGCCAAAGAAAAGAGCTTTACAGAGCGCTTCAGCCGAGGCGGCAAAATGGCCAATGTGGTTGTACATGAAATTAGAGATTGACGTACGACTTCCCCAACCAACCCCAAGCGAGTGAAACGTAGGGGCAACTTTCAGTTCGATGCATTTTTTCCACACCGGATCATAGTCATACTCACTGTCCATGCAGAAAGTATCGAGCCAGAACGCGTATCGTCGTAATTCCGCTGGTGCATCTGCAGCGGCTTTGATTGGTCGACGTACGTGCGCGGCGAGCAATGGCACCTTCATGCCAAGCCTGTTGACGGCATACTCCAATTCCTCAATCGCTTCCTGCGGTGTGTACATAGGGATGACGGCGACCGGCGTCATCCGATCGCTACACTCACGGAACATGTCGGATTGATACTTATTGTACGCGCGACAGACGACCCGCCGCACTTCCTCATCACTCATGTGCAGTGCGGCCATCCCCATGCTGGGGTACATAATGGAAAAGTCTAAACCAGTTTCGTCTAAGCGCTCACGCATCAGTTTCGGCAACGAACTGGTCGCGCGATCGAGCGTATTTTTGGTTGGATGCACCCACCAATGCGGACGTGGCATGCGGCGGTCGCGCCGTTCTTGCCACGACATACGGTACCACTGGAAAAAGAAGGGCACGTCCGGTGCATTCTTGAAGCGCTCAGTAACATTGCTGCCACCAACCTCGCGCATGTAATCAAACCACACCGGCTCAAACTCGGCGATATGACCGTCAGAATCAATAATCGGATGATTCAACTTAGAACGAATGGTGGTCGACTTTGATTGTTGAGTCCCTCGTGTTGTCATGCGGTGGCCCTCCTGAGTTGTGAAGTACAGTTGTCTTCATGCTGCGATAAGCTCAGCACGAACGGAAACTCCCCTGTGTCAATCCTGTCCCATTCACCTGAGTTCTTCGCAAGGCTTAGGACAGGCTTATCGAAGAATGAAACTCTGCATAAGAGAAATTCATAATGTCACTAGCACCAATTCATGGCGGTTGAGTTCAAGGTACAGTTCATCCAACTGCGTCTGGTTATCGGCGACGAACGTCACAGTTAGTGCGAGATATTTGTTTGCTGCGCTGGGACGCCGTGTGATATGCCCTCGTTGTGCGTCAGGCACATGTTTCTGAACGATGGAGAAGACTTCACCTTCAAACTCCACCACGTTCCGGCCTATGACTTTCAGAGGAAAAACACAAGGGAATGTGAGCAAGGTTTCGCGTGCGATTGGCATACGGCAACGGATATACTGAAGGTTAGTGCAGACTCAAGGGCGGTCTTTATTCCTTGAGAGAATACTGATTATCGCTAAGAGTCTGTTTGCACCACTATTAGGTTGACCATGGGAAATTGCTGCTTTGATGGCTCAGGTTCCCTCGGCCATGACTCAGGAACATAGAACCTCGCCTACCCATATGTCAGGTATATGGCGTAGAAAAAATTTACACTGTCGGAAAATCTTACAATTCCTCAATTCTGGAAAAGTATTGAATACGTCTCGGGTTTTGTAGTTTTGCGATTTTTTACGCGACAAAATGTGTAAAGACCTTTTACGATTTCTCTGAGTCCTAAATTTGTTGTTCTATTAGGACCTCTAAAAAGTGAAAAAAATAATACAACCCGATCAATGGTTTATGAAGCATAAGGTTCGGAGAAATTTGTCCTCATCCTTATGGTCCGCTTCTTGCAGCCAAACAGAAGGCCACATGTCCAAGAGGCAGCTGTAAGGAGAAGGTCTTCTCTAGAGAGCATTGACGCCCGGGCGCACGATATTTGGCCATTCTTAGCGAGTGCTGTCGCAGAACTGGAAAAAAATAACAAACGAGAATGCGGTTCCTATTTTTACTCGTATAAGTAGTGAGTTCGTGCAATACGATAGCAACGAAGCATGGATTGCTGTTCTGTCAGCAGTGAACATTTTGGCGAATGGGCCGCATGAGAACATATCTCTGGCACAGCAGAAGCTGCAGATTAATATCTATCAAGCCGTAGCGGATACTGGTCCCATGCCTCGTTACTTTTTGTACCCTAGGTCTTTCTGCTGGTAACGTCAATCGAGCCACGGACGCTACATATGATGAGCCCTCAAATCGACAAGGCAGCCATGACAGGCAATGGTGATTGGTACTGTGTACGTACGCAGCGCTACAAGGAGAACTGGGTAACTCAGCAGTTATTAGATTTAGGGAAGGAGTGCTACTTACCGCTATTGCGTGAGCGGCGTGTCGTCCGACGACAATGGAAGGATGTCATCGAACCTTTATTCCCTTGTTACTTATTTGTCCGTTGCGCAGACAGCGCAGATTTTCGCGCCGTAACTCACCTCCCTGGGGCGATGAACATTGTTGGGTCAATGGAGCACGGGCCAATCTCAGTAGACGAGCGTGTCATTTATGCTCTGCGGAATCGCTCGTTACACGGGTATATCACCGTGCAGCCACCCGCGCTTGTTGCTGGAGAGGCGCTTGAAGTTGTTGCTGGTCCCTTCACGGGAGTATCCGCACTCTACCAGCAGGAGTTGAAGGCCGGAGCGCGCGTGGCCGTTCTGATGCAGATGTTGTCATCGTACGTCCGGGTCGAGTTGCCCCGGGCCTACATACGTAAGAAGGCCGCGAGTGCGGCGTGGCAATCTACGGCTGTAGTGGCGGCGTAACGGTTAGTTATATGTCGTTACAGTTTGTCGGTGACGAAGGCCTAATGTACTGGCAGGGCGGAGCTATAGGTAAAAGATAGCTTCTGCAGCGCATAAGAAGCATCTCCTAGCAAGCGCGGCAATGAGTATGCATACACTCACTCCGATAAAGGCTGTGGTTTCTTCTCCTGTCAGTTCACGGGGATAACGGGAAGATTATTACCGTCACTTGTACTCCTAGCTCCAACTGCTCCCGTTCTGTAGGCCTGAATAACTTCGCAGAAGTGAGGTTGTGGGACTACGAAACCTACATCTGAAGGAAATATAAAGCACGTTATGGTTACCCTTCACTGGATGAGAACGTATCGCGCCCTGTGGGGGTTGGTGCTGCTAAATAGCATGAGCTGTACCGCTATGCCGCCAAGTAATATCTCCTCCATGGAGTCACCACAGGCTGCCTCCTCTTCTGCGCTGAGTGACCTCAACCGTGTCTTAGCGACGCTGGCAACACAGAGCACGCCTGATGTACGCAGTTACCACCTCGGCCCAGAAGATATGGTGCGAATCACCATCTTTACTATTCCCGAGTCAGAGGGAATGAAGGGCGTAACCCCTCGAGTAATGGACGCCCGCATTAGTCACCAAGGAACGATTACTTTGCCCTTGCTCGGAGAAATTCCTGTGCAAGGTCTTACCATCTCAGAGGTGGAACAAAAGCTGCGGGGACTCTATGACAGATATATTCAGAATCCCGAGATCGGCGTGTTTGTCACCGAATATCATAGCCAGCGGGTAGCCGTGGTTGGGGCAGTGCAAAATCCTGGGGTCTTCGAGCTTTCTGGCCCCAAGACCGTAATTGACCTTTTAGCGACAGCGAAAGGCTTAAGCGGTAATGCAAGTAGTCAAATCCATTTGTACAGACAGACACCCGAAGGACGCACTAGTTATATCATTGACCTTCTTACGCTCACGAAGGGGGTTGGTAACGATGTGAGTGTGTTGACACTCCCGGTGCAGAGTGGAGATGTCATTACCGTTCCTGAGGCAGGCACGTTTTTTGTAGATGGTGCGGTGCGCAGGCCTGGGTCATTCCCCTTGAGTCGCCCCTATACGGTATCGCAAGCACTGATTGTAGCCGGCGGAGTGGATCGTGAAATGGCAAAAACGAGTGCGATTTCATTGTTCCGGCACCGGGCCGGTGCAGAAGCTGAGAATTTATCTATGGACCTTAATGAAATCCTCAGTGGAGAAGCCCAAGACCCCATTGTAACAGCCGAGGATGTCATCGTGGTTCCGATCAGCGCGCCGAAATATCTCGTGCGACGCTTTCTTGGAGTGCTGGTCTCAGGCTTCTCGCTTGAGCGTGTGGCACTACCTTAGGTGGTCGTTGAGCTCGTTCGGACAATGTTGCTGTGTTAATCTATGTATTTGCATTAACCTGGATAGATTATCAATATGCAAGATATAATATCCCGGCATACTCCTGCTCTGCCGGACGCTATGTACCAGCAGTATGAACCTTCGCTAGGAAGTGAAGAGGTTCATCTGCGTGACTATCTGAGTATTCTCAATAAACGTCGCCGTTTAGTTGCTAGTATATTTTTGCTAATATTGGGAGCTGGTTTTGGTGCATTCCTTCCCACTGATACCCTCTATACATCAAGTGCTACTCTCAAAATTGAACCACAGAATCCTTTAGGTACCGTAGGTGAGGCAGTAAACGTCCAATACGGCGATAGTACAGGGGATTATTACAAAACACAGTTTGAGTTACTCAAAAGCCGTCGGCTAGCGAAAAAAGTGATCACTGACCTCAACCTGGGGGCAAATCCAGCGTTTCTGCAGAAACGACGAATTGTGGCTCTCCAACGGCTGACGTCAGGAATCGCTGCGTCGTTTGAATCGCTTTCCTCCCCCGTTATTGCCTTTGTTTCTCCTCCCGCTCCGTCACCAGACCCCCCCCCTACGGTGCAGTCAAGTCCCAAAGAACAAGAGGCGTCTCAAATACAAGGGTTGGTGAGCCGCTATCTCAGTTTACTTCAAGTGCTTCCTGTCCGGGATACCCGACTCGTGCGTGTCGAGTTTACTACTCTTGATCCACATTTATCACAAGAGCTGGCAAATGCCCATGCGGCGGCGTTCATTCGTACCAACATTGAGACGCGATTCGAGCTCACTGCGGAAGCGCGAGATTTTCTGGAAAAGAAACTCGTGGATGTGCGAGATAAGCTCGAACGGTCAGAGAAAGCACTTGATGAATTTCGCAGCCAGCATGGTGTCGTCTCGCTCGAAGGGAGTGATAATGTTGTAGCGAACAGAATGTTAGATCTCAATCGCCGGCTCGTTGAAGTGCGGGACAAGCGTATCGAAGTTGAGTCTCTCTACCGTGCTGTCCAAGATAAAAATTCGCAGAACCTTTCGAAAATTATTGACAACCAGCGCATTCAGCAACTTAAAGCGCAACTCAATGCCATAGAAGTACAGAATACGCGCCTCGCCCTCATGTACAAAGCTAATCATCCTTCCATGCAAGAACAGACAAAACAGCTGACGGAAATCCGACGACAACTTGAGGGAGAGATTGCGGGTATCCGGCGCGGTATTGAATCGGACTATAGGGTGGCGTATTCGAGAGAAAAGGCTTTAGAGACTGAAACGGAGCGAGAGCAACAGGAAGCACTCAAGCTCAAACGGATTGGTATTTCATATACAATACTTAATCAGGAGACACAGTCTCAGCGAGTGCTCTATGAACGGCTCTTGCAACGCTTAAATGAAACAAACATCTCAAATACGACCGCCGTCTCAAATATCGACGTGGCCGAGGACGCACTGCCTGGTAGCCGCGCACGTTCATCAGCGGAGCGGAAGCTTTTCGTTGTTGCTGCCTTTGGGCTGTTGCTTGGTGGGGGGGTGGCCTTTACTGCTGAGTACTTTAATTCTTTAGTAGAGACCCCGGAGACAGTTTGGCGCTCTGTCGGTATTCCTACGCTTGGTGTTGTCCCACATCTGCGGTCGCTTCGGCAGCATTTAGCTGCTGCTCGCCGGATCCAAGGCTCTTCAGCTGACCGCCAGTATGCTTTGACAGTGGCTGCACCTGATCGCTCTGGTACTGAAGAACTGATCCTTTTCCATCAACCACTGTCTGTATTTCCCGAGTCATACCGCGCCGTACGCACTGCACTGCTGTATTCACGGGAAACTCCGCCGCCGCCGGTGCTCTTAGTGACCAGCGCGCATCCGAATGAAGGAAAAACTCTGACAACGTTGAATCTGGCCACCACCTTGGCCCAGAACGAGTATAATGTTTTGATTGTGGACGCTGATCTACGGAAGGGGAATTGTCATACACGGCTCCAAATGGAAAACCTCGACGGACTTTCTAATATTTTGAGCAATCGACAGTCGGTGCAAGCCTGTATTCGTCCCACACCAGTGCGTAAATTATCCCTGCTCTCGCGTGGTGACATGCCTGCAAATCCTACTGACCTGCTTGGTTCTCCACGGATGAAGGAGATAGTGGCTGAGTTGCGCGAGCAGTTCGACTTTGTCTTGATCGACTCTCCTCCCGCGCTGGTTGTCAGCGACGCTACCGTATTGGCAACGCTATGTGATGGCGTGCTTCTCGTGGTCAACGGACAAAAAACCACTCTCCAAATGGCCCAGTTATTACGCGCCCGGCTGACAACCGTACACGCACCCCTGGTAGGCGTCGTCCTTAATGCTGTCGATATGCGTAATCCGAAATATGCATATTACCGCTCCTACTACAAGTCATACCCCGCGACACTATCAGGAGCGGAAAACGTCACTTCGACGGGCGAGCCCCAAGGTGTATGACTACGTATGTTCTAGGGATATCGGCTTTTTATCACGACTCGGCAGCTGCATTAGTTCGTGATGGTGAGATTGTTGCTGCCGCTCAGGAGGAGCGCTTTACTCGCCGTAAGGGCGACGCTCGAGTCCCGCGCAATGCGATTATGTATTGCCTTAGTGAGGCCGGGATCGACGCAACGCAACTTGACTATGTCGTCTTTTATGAGAAACCCTTAAGCAAGTTTGAACGCTTGCTAGAGACCTTTCTTGCCTTTGCTCCCCAGGGATTTCAGGCTTTTCGTCAAGCTCTTCCTCTCTGGGCCAATCACAAACTGCACTTACCGACAGAGATTCGCGCTGGACTGGAAGGCGACTTCCATGGGCAACTGTGTTTTGCCAATCATCATGAATCGCACGCGGCCAGCGCCTTCTTTCCCTCACCTTTTGCAGAAGCAGCGATTCTCACGCTCGATGCAGTAGGAGAGTGGGGTACAAGTTCTATTGGTATCGGACGGGGGAACCAGATTACCCTCACGCACGAAATGCGCTTTCCGCACTCTTTAGGAATGCTCTATTCCGCGTTCACCTACTATACTGGGTTCAAGGTCAACTCTGGCGAGTACAAACTGATGGGGCTGGCTCCTTATGGACAGCCGAACTATGTAGATGTGATTCAGGAGAAGATTGCCCGGATTAGCGAAGACGGTTCTCTCTGGCTCGATATGTCGTATTTCAACTACTGCCAGGGATTAACCATGACCTCGGCAAAGTTTCATAATCTGTTTGGTAGAGCGCCGCGGAAACCCGAAGGCTTTCTGACCCAACTAGATATGGATCTCGCTGCTTCCATTCAGCGCGTGTGTGAAGAAGCGGTCATGCGGGCGGCGCGCTATACGCATCAACGAACCGGGATGCGAAATCTCGTTATGGCTGGTGGTGTAGCCCTGAATTGTGTGGCCAACGGTCGGTTGTTGCGCGAAGGGCCCTTCGAGCGGATCTGGGTCCAGCCGGCAGCGGGCGATGCTGGCGGCGCGCTTGGAGCTGCACTCTTGGCTTGGCATCACATGCTCGGCAATGAGCGCCGAGCGCATGACGGTGACAGTCAGAAGGGCTCTTTCCTTGGACCGGCTTTCAGCAACAGGGACATCGGGTTGTTCTTAGACGCGATTGGGGCCACATATGACTACGTTGAAGATGAAGCCACGCTACTCGCTCGTGTAGCGCACATCATGGCGCAGGAGAAAGTGGTTGGATGGTTTCACGGCCGAATGGAGTATGGCCCTCGTTCTTTGGGGAGCCGTAGTATCATTGGCGATGCGCGGTCGCCGGGTATGCAGCAAACGATGAATCTCAAAATCAAGTTCCGCGAATCCTTCCGTCCGTTTGCTCCCTGCGTTTTGCGGGAATATGCCGATAAAGTATTTGAGCTGCACCCTGATCAGGAAAGTCCGTACATGCTACTCGTTGCCCCGGTGCGCGACCAGTGGCGACGGCCGCTCAGTCAAGAAGAACAGGAGCGAATGCAAGATCCGGACTTGCGTGTGCGCGTCTCGGTGCCACGCTCAGAGTTTCCAGCAATTACCCACGTTGATTACTCGGCAAGAATTCAGACCGTCGATGCGGACCGTCATGGCCGTTTCTACCGGCTCATGCGACGGTTTTATGAGTTGACCGGATCCCCAGTTATCGTCAATACAAGTTTCAATATTCGCGGCGAACCGATCGTTTGCAATTTTGAAGAAGCGTATCGCTGCTTCATGGCCACCGAGATGGATTGTCTGGTCCTCGAAAACTACGTACTGATGAAAAATGTCCAATCCTCAGGCCTTTTACAGGATGCTGAGGCATATAAGGCCCGCTACGCGTTGGATTGATACACTGCATGATTACTTTACCGCCGGTCCGACGCGTTACCCTCCAGAGCTTTTGGCTCGCCATCTGTCTTTTTGGCGGCTTGCTGCTTGGGAGTCTCTTGTCACTTTTAGTTTCCTTTTCTTGGGCTCTCTGTGGTGCGGGGATTGCCGTGGTGCTTGCGCTGCCAGGATTGTTGTGGCCGCAAATGATGGTGTTACCCTACCGAGTCTGGAATCGGCTGGCGCGTGAGGTCGCTCGTTTTGCCTCTCTTATCCTGATGAGTACTTGCTTTTATATTGTGCTGGTGGCGGTTGGCCGTGCCGGCTCAACCCTAAACCTCGCACACTCGATGGCGCCCCCCTCGTCGTGGGTCCCCCGAGATACGCTGGCTCCGACAACGTATCCCTACCAACATGGTATCCCCACTAACGACAGCCGCAGTCGAGGATGGATTGCCTCACTCGTCTCCTGGGGACGAGCCTCAGGTAACCTCTGGGTCTGTTGTCTGGTGCCGTTCTTGATCCTGCTTTCGGTCTTTGCCTCTGAGCAGGAGAGCAACGTTCCGACTGACATCTATACCCTCTTCTAGGATTTCTTGTGGCCCTTGTACGTACCCTTCTTGCTGTCGTGGCGGCAGCGCTTGCTCTCCTGTTGGTTGTGCCGGTCCTGGTTCTTAGCCTGCCTTTCTGGATGGCCGCATGGCTCACGCGCACCTTTTGCCGTCTCTCCGAGCGCAAAGCTGTACCTTGGCCACAAATAGTTGAATTCAACTCAACACTAGGTTGGAAGCCGAAGGGAAACCTCGATACCTACTGTAGGTTTCCAGCCGGTGTTTTTCACGTGAAGACCGATGTTCATGGGTGGCGTGGCAAAGCCAGCTTTGAGGAGAGTCGTGTCGTAGTCATTGGGGATTCTTATGCCTTTGGTTTTGGTGTGGACGATCAGCATGCATTTTTCTCTCTCTTGGATTCTCAATTGCCGGTGAAGGCTATTGGCTCACCTGGATACAACATGGTCCAGGAACTGTTGTGGATGAAACAACTGCAGTCACAGCTTAAAGATAAGCTTGTGTTGTGGCTTATTTGTTTAGGTAATGATCTCTACGACAATCTTTGGCCGAATATGCAGCAGTATCGGACTCCGTTCGTAAGCGAAATTCAAGGGACGGGCGAGTGGGATATCGTTACTAGCCATCTCTCTACGCAACCGTGGCCGTTCAGTTTTGAGCACAACTTCAGAGCCGAAGAGAAGTATAGAGGAGCGTTTGGCACGAATTTTCTGTCGCAACGTACCTACTCAGCCTGTGACTTCTTGATTCGCAACGGTCGTGATCTTTGCACTCAAGCTGGTGCCCAGCTCGTAGTCATGACTGTTCCTTGGACTATTCAACTTGATCGGCGAGAGTGGGAACGGACGTCTCGACGCTTTGGCAATGAAAAGTTATTCAACTTCTCCTTGCCAGATCAACGACTCGGTGAGATTTGCAACCGCTTAGGAGTGCGCTTTCTTGCCGGTCAAGAATCTTTTAACATCCACGACCATATACCCCGCGAAGGTCACTGGAACGAAAGAGGACATCAACGGCTCGCGCAGCTGCTATTAGAGCTTTCCCGCGATCATCGCCTCGGGAACCGCGCGCGTGTCGTCACTGAACTCGCTCTCCAAGCTAGCTGACTGCAAAAGGACGGTGGGTGCCTATTGGGGTAACTCCGAGGCAGAGCAGGAATCAACTTCTTGATGAAAAACGACACTACAGATAGATCCGCATTCTACGCCAAACCTGAATTCTGGGTTGTCCTTATCGCCCTCGCTATAGCGATCAATTCCCAGTTTGCAGCCCTGGTTAGCAAGTATGTCATTAACGGCGACGTCCTGCAAAGCCTTTATTGGATGCAGCAATTTCGCGATCACGAGTTATTCACCAACGACTTACTTACTGAATACGCAAAGCATTATCATGCGCCCTGGGGATTTTTGCTGCTGTATCGTACATTATCAATCGCTATAGATCCGCTCGCTATAAGCAAGACTCTCCCAATCATCTTATTTGTAATTACCTCAGTGTATGTGTTTAAGTTAGTCCAGAGGTTCACAAATACTTATACTGGCTTGCTCTGTACCTCACTGTTCATGGTCGTGCCCATTTTTCTCGGCGCTATGGTGGGCGGACATCCACGCGCGTTCGGTTTCCCTTTCCTGATTATATTTCTTTACTACCTCATCGGGCGCGAGCACGTGAAGGCTTGCTTGCTGCTTGTCCTTCAAGCGCTGTTCTATCCGATGATATTTTTTCTTGGCGCACTCACGTATGTTTTCTCGTCCGTGACCGTTCGACAATATCGATTCTCTCTGGAGCTATCCCGCGCGAAGGTCATATGTTTTCTTCTTGCTGTCGTAGTGAGTGTCGCTACCTTATCCGCCAAATATGTATTTAACGATTCGACGGCGATCGGGACAACCGTCACGAGAAGCCAAATGCTCAATCAACCTGAGTTCGCTGAAGGCGGGCGGGCGCCAGATCTTCTCGATATTCCGGCGTTTCCCAATGCGGTCCTAGCCCTGAGCAAAAATAATGTACTTGCTATCATTAAACAGTATCCGACCTCTGTCAGACGGGTAAATAAACAAATATTAAATATTTCCACTGTTCCGACATTAATAGTGATATTGCTTTTAGGGGTGATATCAGTCGTCATAACTGGCGTAGTTAAACGCGAAATAACTATACCAAAAGAAATTTGGTATCTGCTCCTTGCAAGCGCGATCATGTATAAGATCGCTGACGTGATGTTTTTCAGACTCTATCAACCCAGCCGATATATTCTCTATGTCACCCCTTTCACAAACATACTCTTTGTAAGTATCGGAGTCGGGTATGTTCTGACACGACTAAAAAATCCGAGAATACAGACCACGCTTAAAATCGCTGTACTGTTTCTCGTTTTGTTGCACGGCGGTCTCAATAAAGGAATTGGATTGCGGGATTACAGTAGTTATTACTACCACCAGAGTGGAATTACGAACAACAAATTTGCGATTAGCAAAGAGCTGTACGATTATTTGCACAGTTTACCGAAAGATACAGTACTCGCAGCTCAGCCCTATCTTGCCGACAATATCCCAACTTTTGCGCAGCGGAAAGTGTTAGTCAATTCTGAACTATCGCACCCATGGTTCGATACTTACTGGCACACACTAAAGGAACGAACGACGGATTTTTTCACGGCGTATTATGCGACTGATGCGCAGTCCATACATGAGTTCTGCGAGAAATATGGAATAGAGTACGTCGTTGTTGATAAGCGCCATTTTACCGCCGCATATCTTGAGGAAGGAAAGATATACTTCGAGCCTTTTAATACGGCGATTAAGGAACTTGTGCGCAATCGGCAGGACTTTGCGTTGTTACACGTGTCAGAAGCAGACAAGCTTTTTGTTGATGGTGAGGTCTTCGTTATCCGTCGCGACGCGTTGAAGAACGTGTAATGAGCAGGCTCTGTGCTTTGTCACCGATCTGGATCGCCACTTTGAAGTGAAGAACCAAGCAGACTCGCATCTGGGAGACCTTGTGAAAGTCTTTATCGTCATCCCCGCGTATAACGAAAGACGGACTATCAGGCAGGTGGTAGAAGCGGTCTTGCAGCAATACTCGCAGGTCGTGGTGGTGGATGATGGGTCCACTGATGGAACCTATGAACAACTCGCTGGCCTTGGGGCCTGTCGGCTACGCCACATGCTGAATCGGGGTCAAGGAGCATCGCTACAAACGGGAATTGAGTACGCGTTAGCGCAAGGTGCGGAGATCATCGTCACTTACGATGCCGATGGGCAGCATTGTGTACAAGATATTGCCACTCTCATTGAGCCGATCTGTCAGGGCGAAGCCGAAGTGGTGTTAGGTTCTCGATTCCTTGGTTCTGCTGAGAACATTCCCTGGCATCGCAGAGGGATGCTCCGAATCGCCGTATACCTCACTCGCTACCTTTCAGGGTTACGCCTGTCTGACACTCATAACGGGCTGCGAGCCCTGAGCCGCACTGCAGCCGAGCGGATCCACTTAACTATGGATCGTATGGCCCACGCATCCGAAATTCTTGACATTATCGGCCGTGAACAATTGCATTATGTAGAACGACCAGTCACTATTAGTTATACCACTCATTCGCTCCAGAAGGGCCAATCTACGTGGGATGCAATCCGGTTGTTCGTTAAACTGCTCGAAGCGAAGGTGCTCCAATGATCTTTCAGATTGCCGTCTTATCATATGTTTTCTTGACTTGCTGGTTGGCGAGTGTGCAGTGGCGCAGAAGGCAAATCAGTTATCGCTTTTTCGCAGTCATCCTGATGATGCATCTGCCGCTCGTTCCGATTACGCTCCAGCCCGACTTCACCAATCACATAGCCAACTTTTTCGGCATTGGTCGCGGTGCCGATTTTCTTATCTATTGTGCCGTATTAGTGATTGGGCGATGGTTGTTGGCGCTGTATCAATGGAATGTCAAATTAGAGTCTGAAATTACTCAGCTCGTGCGCCATCTCGCTCTTTCGACCGTGCCCCCTCGTCAAGACTGAGCTTGCGGCAGGAGACGTGACCCTTAACACGAGCACATAACGCGAATGATATACGTCGTGGGTTCTGGTCCCGCTGGTGTCGCCTGCGCCTCGGCATTAGTAAAGAAGGGATTGCCAGTACGGATGCTTGACGCGGGGCTAGAGTTAGAAACTGAACGTGCTCAGGTTGTCCAGGAATTACGTAGCGCGCGGCCAGAGAACTGGGACTTGGCTTCAGTGGACCTGATCAAAGATAACATGGCGGTACGCGGCCGCAATCTTCCGACCAAATGTATCTACGGTTCTGACTTCCCGTATCGCGATATCGACAAACATATTCCTATTGAAGCAAAACGCGCGGATGCCTCGCCGTCGCTGGCGAAAGGGGGCTTTAGCAACGTTTGGGGGGCTGGTGTGTCGCCCTATGTGGACGAGGATATTGCCGATTGGCCAATTTCGGTCGCGGATTTAGCGACCCATTATGAAGCGGTGCTGTCATTGATGCACCTGTCAGCAGTGAAAGATGATCTGGAGTCTGTTCAACCGTTGTCTAGCGCTGCTACATACGCGCTGCGTCCCAGTAAACAGGCTGTTGCATTTATCGATGACCTCCAGCGGAGTAAAGAGGGACTGAAGGCGTGCGGGTTTAGTTTTGGCTATTCGCGCTTAGCCGTGCGCGCTCACGCGACACATGAGGGAGCTGGCTGTGTTTACTGTGGATTATGTCTCTATGGTTGTCCTTATGGACTCATTTACAACTCGGCAGCTACCCTGGCTCAGCTCCAGCAGCGAGAGAACTTTAACTACCTTAAAGATGTCATTGTTGAAAAACTCGTAGAAGCGTCGGACAACGTAACGATCCATGCTCGTTCTCGGCTTACTGGCGAAAGGTTGAGTTTTGCCGCCGCTCGCGTGTGTTTGGCTAGTGGGGTCGTCTCAACTACAAAGATACTGCTTGAATCTTTAGAGGCGTATGACCAGCCGGTAGCGATGAAGGATAGCCAATACTTTATTTTTCCTTTACTCAGATATCACAAGGTTGCCAATGTAACGACCGAAGAGTTACATACCCTGTCCCAAGTTTTCCTTCGGCTGGTGGACCCCGAGCTGAGCGAAAATGGCATCCACTTCTCAGTGTATACGTATAACGACTTGGTGAAGAGCGCGATCAAGCGGATCCTAGGACCGACATACACGTTGTTACAGTGGCCGATCCATGAACTGCTTGGTCGATTGATGGTCATCCAAGCCTATCTGCATTCCAATCTATCAGCGACCATTGTCATGACCCTAAGAAAAGGTAGAGACGGTTCAGTAGGCAAACTGATCTTAGAAGGACGACTGAACGAACATACGCGGCGTGTGATCAAAAAAGTCGTAGCCAAGATGTATGCGAATAGGGCACACTTTAAGGCTGTTCCTTTGCCGCTATCGTCATACATTGCCGCACCTGGCAGGGGGTTTCATAGTGGCGGCACGTTTCCGATGCGCAAACAGCCTTCACGGTTCGAAAGCGATTGTCTGGGGCGACCGCATGGTTTGCAAAAAGTTCATGCCGTTGACGCGACGGTCTTTGGCAGCATTCCTTCAGGCCCGATCACTTTAAGCATTATGGCGAATGCTCATCGCATTGCGTCTGCTCTTGACTAGGTATTAAACACTGATGGCAACACTGGTCGATCAATCTCCTCTCTGTGCCATTACCGGTGGGAATGGCTACGTCGGTGCGAAAATCGCGGTGTACTTGCGACGCAATGGTTGGAGTATCCGTGAATTCAGACATCACGGTGGAACGCCTACTAAGAATCAAGAGCAGATTGTTCCCTATTCCTTAGAAAGCGAGATTGCACCCACGAGTTTTAGGAATGTTACTGCGCTCGTGCACTGCGCGTATGACTTCCGACCAACAAGGTGGGACGACATCCATGCGGTGAATGTTGTCGGTTCTATCAAGTTGCTACGAGCTGCGCGGGCAACAGGAGTGCAAAAGATCGTTTTCGTTTCGACGATGAGTGCTTTTGCGGGCTGCCAGTCTCTTTATGGCAAAGCGAAACTGGAAGTCGAAAAAGAAGCATTACGGGTAGGCGCTACTGTCATTCGGCCAGGACTCGTGTTCGGCAATAATAGTGGTGGAGTGTTGGGAGCGTTGACCAAAGTGGTCAGCCACTCCAAGCTTGTTCCGCTCATTGGTAATGGCACCCAACGCTTGTATCTCGCACACGAAGAAGATCTGTCTCAACTAGTTTATCAGGCGTGTGCCGGCGAGATTTCCCGGATCTCGCGACCGATTATCGCTGCATCCGCGATTGGCATGACTTTACGGGAAATCCTGCTGACACTAGGTGAGGTACAGCAGAAGAAATTGGTATTTGTGCCACTTCCTTGGCGCTTGATGTGGCTTGGGCTACGGTGCAGTGAAATCCTCGGTTTCCCTGTTGGCTTCCGCAGCGATAGCTTGATCAGCTTACTGAACCAGAACGAGAATCCTGACTTTGCTATGACCGCACAATCGGGCATTCGCTTTCGTGACTTTACTGCCGAAACTCTGGCGTTATCGGTGCGTGGCGTCCCCTGCTACGCCTCTCGCTAAGCCCGGTCGAGTACCACGCGAGAAATAAAATCTCTAAGAGGCAAATCGGTGACCACAGCAAACAATAGCCCCTTGGTCAGTATTGGTGTCCCGGTATATAACGGCGAGCGCTTTCTCCGTCAGGCACTCGACTCACTCCTGGGGCAAACCTATCAGCATCTGGAAGTAGTGGTCTGCGATAACGCTTCAACAGATAAGACTGAGGCTATTTGTCGCGAATACGCGCTCAAGGATCCGCGGGTGCGCTATCATCGTAACGCCACGAACATTGGGGTGACGCCGAATTTTCGCCGGGTGCTGGAACTCTCGTCTGGCGAGTACTTTATGTGGGCGTCGGCGGACGACCGGAAACCGCCAACCATAGTACACACTTGCCTAGAGGCACTGCAGCGGGACTCCGGCGCGGTGATGGCCTACGGCCCGGTTTTGTTGCGCGTGCAGGAACAGGAAGAATTACTCGAGATCTCGAACGAAATGCACATGACTGAGCTGGACGTCAGAGCCAGAGTCCGTGCGTTTACCTTAGGACTCACCTCGCAAGGGATTGTCTACGGATTGTATCGACGAGAGGCGATCACCAAAGCGGTTTTCCCGACGTGTTACGGACAAGAATATCTTTTGTGTCTCCAGATGTGTCTGCTCGGTGCGTTGGCCTACGTGAGAGCACCAATGGTGATATACCGTTTACGCAAACCAACGACCCCGCCATATAACCCTATGTATGCAGAGGTACCAATAACGGTGATGAACCTTCTTCGTCTGGGTGGATTTAGGAGGCGGAAGTGTTGGACGGTACTGCTCATGGGATGCTATTACTTGTCCCGTATGCCTGGTGTCAGCGTCGCTCAGCGCATGCAGGCAATCGCGTCACATATCGTAAGTTTTGACCAACGGTATCGCAGGCGGCTCACGAAAGAACTGGTCTTTCTCTTGTTTCTACCAGTCTCATACATAGGTGCGTTCGTTTGGAGTATCGCTCGTCGGTGGTGTGTATCGGGGCGCGTCGCTCGGAAGGTACAAGCTTTGTTGCTACGGGCGTGAGCCGTTGAAAGAAGAATGCGTATGGAAGTGGTCTCGACTAGCAAACCTGCCAAGCTTGCGTTCCTCATGAGGAAAGCGCTAACAGTGAAAGATCTGCTCACGTATGAAATGTATCGGGTGTGTGGTCAATCAGATCTCACTTGGCGTTACGTTGCCAATTGGAAGCCGTGGCTCGCGTATCAACGCACGCGAAAACCCCTCGACGCGATCCAAGCTAATGTAGTGGCGAAGTTAGAGCGAGAGGGAATCGCGATCACCTCAGTCAAAGACTTCTTCGGGGATTCACTTTTGTTCGAAGAATTAGAGATCGCTGTGCAGAAGCTCGAAGGAGATTTGTCAGGGGAAATTCGCAAGGCACGCGAAGGCCGAGAGCACCCGAACCGCGTGAAGAGCTATCTGGTTAAGCTCCTTGGGACGCTCCCCGTGTTGGATCCGCATGATATTTTTGCTCGTCTAGCGTTGCATCCACGGGTCTTAGATGTGGTGAACAGTTACTATGGCATGTTCGCCAAGCTGCGCCATTACAATGTCTGGCATAATATTCCCTCACAAGACGAAGCGCGCGAATCGCAACTGTGGCATCGCGATCCAGAAGATCGGTATATCTTGAAGATGTTCATTTACCTCACCGATGTGGATCAGGGTGCGGGGCCACTAAGCTATGCGCCAGGAACACATGCCCGTGGTACTGTGACAGCCAACCCCCAAGCGCATATCGTGCGAGAGGGCCCAAACCAGAGAGAAACCCTACGCACCGACGATAATCAGATGCGCACGCTGGTTCCGGAAGAAAAATGGCTAACAGCAAGGGGACCAAAAGGAATGGTCGTGTTTGTGGATACCCGAGGCTATCATAAGGGGGGATTGGTTCGTGAGCGTGATCGCATCGCATATATGTGTACGTTCACCTCGAAAGCTAGTATTCTCCTCGAAGACATGTTTGAGCGCAAATTGTCTGCTCCGACTGGGGCGGATCAGGCCACAGTATTCGCGATTGGGAGTTAGATCAAAAACCTTACAGAAGGTGCGCCTATGAACACGCAACCCTCGAAGTTGACGGACGGCGTCTTCATTGTTGCCGAGGTGGCCCAAGCTCACGATGGCAGTTTGGGGTTTGCCCATGCCTACATTGATGCAGTGGCACGTGCAGGTGCGAACGCGATTAAGTTTCAAACTCATATCGCTGCCGCTGAATCTACCCTAGGGGAGCCGTGGCGAGTGAAATTCAGCCGCCAGGATGCTACGCGCTACGATTACTGGAAGCGCATGGAGTTCACTAAAGAACAATGGCATGGCCTCAAAAAGCATGCCGATGAACGTGGGTTGAAGTTTCTTAGTTCGCCGTTTTCGGTCGAAGCGGTAGAACTGCTGACCCGCGTCGGGGTGGCAGCGTGGAAAATCGCTTCTGGTGAAGTGAGCACCGTGCCAATGTTCGAGCGGATGGTTGCGACGCGGTTGCCGATCTTTCTGTCGACGGGTATGAGTCCGCTGAGCGAGATTGATGCTGCAGTCGAACTGATAAAGGTGCGCGGCGTGCCACTTACAGTGATGCAGTGTACTTCGTCGTATCCTTGTCCTCCAGAGAAGATTGGTCTGAATTTACTGCCATTCTTCAGCGAGCGTTATAACTGTGGCGTTGGGCTCTCTGATCACTCTGGAACGATTTATCCTGGCTTGGCCGCGGCGACATTGGGAATTGAGGTCCTTGAAGTCCATGTCACTTTGAGCCACGAGATGTTTGGTCCTGACGTGCCAGCGTCAGTGACAAGCGGCGAGCTGCGCCAGCTTGTCGATGGGATTCGATTCATCGAGAAGATGAAAGCCAATCCGGTGGATAAGGACGCGATAGCCAATGAAATGGCACCTCTGCGCAACCTCTTCACCAAAAGTGTGGTTGTTCGTACGGATCTGCCGGTTGGGACGATCCTTCGAGAAGAACACGTGACGGCGAAAAAGCCAGGAACAGGGATTCCAGCATCACGTCTGTCAGAGGTGATTGGTCGGACGCTGCGCCAATCGGTCCAGGCTGACCATCTCCTGCAAGAAGCTGACTTGATCTAATCAGCAACAGCCGAAACAGCTCAACTATGGGTGCTATGCGATTTAGCCACATCGGCGTGGCGGTGGCGAACCTGGAGCGAGCAGTCGAAGAGTATCGCTTGATCTTCGGGTACCAAATACTTTCTGGTCCTTTTGACGATCCGATTCAGAAAGTATCGGTGTGCTTCCTCGGAACAGGAACAGCAGGTGATGTGACAATCGAATTGGTCGCGCCTGCTAGTCAGGATTCGCCGGTGAACCGCGTTTTGGCAAAGAGTATTACTGCTTATCATGCCTGCTATGAAGTGGATGATCTCGATGAGGCGCTCGTCAACGTGCGTACTCAGGGATGTCTCGTTATCAGCAAGCCAACTCCCGCCGTCGCCTTCACTGGCCGGCGGATTGCTTGGTTCTACACTCCGACGCGCCAACTGATAGAATTGGTGGAACGCGCCGGATAAAGCGATTGACTTGTTAAAGACTATGGCTCTGCGCCAAGAGATCAATCAACTGATTGCTGCTAATGCACTGTCGAAGGCTACTCGATGCCTTGCACAGCTGTGGCGAGAGGACGCCGGACCAGCGACTGCGGCGTTCATCATCTCTCGCTACGAGCAGTTGCGCCAGCATTTACCGCTAGCATCGAGTCGCCTGTTCATCTTACGTTCCTTTACTATTGAGCCGGCGGTTCCCTTAGTACGTGCGATGGCTTTCGTCCACGGTACGGAATTGAGCGTTGAGGTGGGTGGTTTTAACGCCTATGCACAAGAGATATTAGAGCCAACCAGTCGTCTGTATCGTTTTGCTCCAGAGTTAGTGATCCTGGCCGTGCAGACTCGCGATGTGGCACCCGATTTATGGGACGGGTATACAAACGGCACATCCACAGACCACGATGCCGTAGTAGAACGAGTTGTGATCAGTTTTCGCAACTGGATACAAGCTTTTCGCTCCCACAGCCAAGCGCATCTTATCGTACATACTCTTGAAGTTCCGCTGTTCGCGAGCCAAGGCGTCTTGGATAGCCAATTGGAAAATGGTCAAGTGGCGGCGATCCAGCGGATTAACCAGGCGATCCAGCGCGTCACTACAGAACATCACGGCGTGTATATCCTGGACTACGACGCACTTGTTGCTCGTCATGGACGCCTGCGATGGCACGACGAGCGTAAGTGGTTAGCCATGCGTATGCCGATTGCGGCTGATAACCTTATTCATCTCGCCGACGAGTGGTCGCGCTATATTCAACCGTTGACTGGTAAAGTCTGCAAAGTGTTAGTGACGGATCTGGACAACACCCTATGGGGTGGTGTGATTGGTGAAGATGGCATAGACGGAATTAAAATCGGGTTGGAATACCCAGGGGCAGCATACCATGCGTTGCAGCGCGTTATGCTAGATTTCTATCATCGTGGTATACTATTGGCGGTCTGCAGCAAAAATAATCTGACGGATGCGATGGCTGTACTCGAAAATCATCCTGGGATGGTCTTGCGACCACAACACTTTGCTGCCTGGCGCATCAACTGGAACGATAAGGTCCATAACCTGCGAGAAATTGCGGATGAGCTGAATGTTGGTATTGACGCGTTGGCGTTTATAGATGACAACCCAGTCGAGCGGGAACAGGTGCGCACGGCGTTACCGGAGGTCACTGTCATTGACTTGGTAGCGGACAATCCGATGGCGTATGCACGGACGCTGCGCGCGACTCCGGTCTTTGAGCGACTGGTCTTGTCAGCCGAAGATCGAGAGCGGGGGCATTACTATGTGGAGCAACGCCAACGAGTCGAATTAGAACGTAATGCGCCTTCGCTGGAAGACTTTTACTACTCTTTACAGCAGGAAGTCGAGATTGTACCGGTAACCCCTGCGACATGTCCCCGTGTAGCCCAGCTGACACAGAAAACGAATCAGTTCAATCTCACGACTCGGCGCTATAGCGAGCAGCAGATCAGAGAAATTACTACTAGCTCAACGTGGAACGTTTGTGGCGTACGAGTCAAAGATCGCTTCGGTGATAATGGGTTGGTAGGCGTAGTGATCACACGAGACAAAGATACGATGTGTGAGATTGATACCTTCTTATTAAGTTGTCGCGTGATCGGACGGACCGTTGAGACGGCAGTCCTTTCATGGATAGCCGAACACGCACGTGCTCGTGGAAGGCGACAATTACAAGGTTGGTTTCTTCCCACCAAGAAAAATACACCAGCGAAGGAATTCTATTCGGCTCACGGATTTCGCATAGCGACAGAGCAGGATAATGAAACGCTGTGGGTGCTCGACCTCGAGGAAGTCGCGATAGCATATCCACAGTGGATCACAGTAACTCAGATCAAGGGAGAGTGTGATTAGTGAATTCGACTGTTTTCCATCATGTTCAGCGTATCGCTGCTGACGTATTTGCAGTCCCGGTCAACCACATTACACTGAACTCTTCGCCTGCAACCATTGAAAGCTGGGATTCTCTCCAACACCTCAATTTAGTCCTCGCCCTGGAGGAAGAACTCGGGGTACAGTTTGCGCCAGAAGAAATTGAACAGCTCTTATCGGTGGAGTCTATTACTACGTTGCTGGATCAGAAGTTGCACGCCTCGGACAGGACGCTATGACGGTTGAGTTCCGCTACGCTGGACGTGGGGATTATCCAGGCATCAGCAGGTTTCTCGATACTTATTGGGCCAAAGATCACGCCTATGTTCGTCTCCCTCAACTTTTTGAGTGGACCTTCGGGCGCGAACATCTCTGGCAGCATGACGGCTATAGCTTTGCGCTTGCCGCGGATAAAGGTGAGATCGTCGGCATTCTTGGTGGAATTCCGTACGTGTTCAACTGCTTAGGTAGCACCTCGCTAGGAGTATGGACCGTCAACTACATGGTCCGGCCTGATTATCGTCGCGGGGCAACTGCGCTGCGTTTGCTCGACATGTTCCGTCGCAGTTTTAGCGCGACAGTATCCTTTGGCAATAACACTGAGATAGTGCCCCTGTATCGGGCGCTTCGTGCACGGCTGTTGATGGATATGCCGCGTCATTTCACGGTTCTGCCCAACGCTGTCGGAAGAATGGTGAACCTCCTACAACTGACCTATCCAGACTGGTCCAGCCAACGAGCTGAGGAACTTGCCCACGCTTTTAGCAGAATAGATGTACCACAGACCTCTGTTCCATCATCCAACACGCTCCCTGCAACGTGGGATACGCACGATTGGTCCTGCCTTGCACCACGGATGATTGGAGCTGTACGCGATTTGAACTACCTTACTTGGCGCTACAGCGCGCATCCGTGTTTTCAGTATCGATTCCTCACCGCGCCTGAGGGAGACCGGACTGGATTAGTTGTCTGGCGTCTGGAAACGATTCGTCGCGACACACCTCAGGGACTGGTAGAGGTGGACCGGATCGGCAGGTTGGTCGAATTCTTGCCAGCCTCGCGTGATAACGCCGAGGTGTTATTGTCGCTATTCTGGCGTGCGCTGACTGAGGCGGATGCAATAGGCGCAGACTATTACAACTATCATGGTGAGAGCAGAATGTGGCTGCTGGATCTCGGATTCCCTGCAACTAACAGTCACCCAGATGGTCAAGCCATCCCTTCGCGTTTCCAGCCGCTCGAAAGCAAAGGTGGACGTATTCTCAGTACCATCTTTGTCCCTGCGAGTGTGCCGCTGTGTTCTGACGATCCTCAGTGTAACTGGTACTGGTCCAAGTCGGACTCCGATCAAGACCGCCCGAATTAAGGTATGATGATGAACCCAGTGTTACATATCGTGATGTATCACTACGTGCGTGATCTGCCGAATACCCCGTTTCCCCGTATTAAAGGGATGCTAACAAGTGATTTTCAGCGGCAACTGAGTGTGCTCACCTCCCGCTATGAAATGGCGACCCTTGAATCGGCCCTGGCGTTCTTGCAGGGGCAGTACATACCGTGCCGCGACCTCTGTCTGCTAACGTTTGATGACGGCTTGAAGGAACATTACGCAGAGGTGACGCCGATACTTGTCGACGCCGGTGTGCAAGGTCTTTTCTTTGTGATCACTAGATGTGTGCAAGAGCATCAGGTAGCACCGGTACACATGAACCATTTCTTGATGGCTGCGCTCGACTTTGACAGCTATCGCTCGGCGTTCTTGCGGAGACTACAGGAAGTTGCTCCTCACGCTTCGACAGCGACTGCCGTTGATCCTGCGGTCGTGCAACGCGCATACCGTTGGGACTCGCCAGAGATTGCCACGTTTAAGTATTTCTTCAACTTTATCATTGACACGCAAATCCGCGATCGCGTACTTCACTCCTTGTTCGAAGAAGAGATCGGAACTGAGTCATCGTTCTCCCAAACCTTGTATTTCAATTGGGACGAAGCGAAACAAATGCAAGTCGCAGGTATGCTCATTGGTGGGCACTCGCATCAACATCGACCGCTTGCGACGTTATCTGATGAAGAATTACAGTGGGATTTACGTACTTGCCAGCGGCTTCTCAGCGAAAACGTCCGTTCACAAACCTTATGGCCGTTTTGCTATCCCTATGGCAAACGTGACTCCTTCAATGCGGCGACGATCAAACAACTCGAGCAACTGGAGTATGCCTGTGCGTTCTCCAGCGAGTTAGGAGCGAACCTTCCTGGCAGCAATGCCTTCACCTTACATCGTCTTGATTGTAAGGATGCCCCTCCAACTTAGACCGAGACCAACGTCCCCAGACCCACTACGTTAGGAGAGCCATCTTGAATAACTCTTCACGGCGCAAGATCTGTGTCGTCCTGGTAGACCGTGCCAATTACGGGCGGTTGAAGCCGGTCATGCGAGCGATTACTGTCCAGACTGAACTCGAACTGCAAGTCATTGCGGCTGGTACGATGGTGCTGGAACGCTTTCAGCAACCAGTACAAGTCGTGCGAGCAGATGGATTTCGAGTTGACGGTGAGGTCTACATCGAACTAGAAGGGTCGACGCCCGCGACGATGGCGAAGTCGATAGGCTTTGGTGTTGTAGAGTTTGCTAGCGAATTTCAGCGCCTCAAACCAGATATCGTCCTGCTGATCGGTGACCGATATGAAGCGCTCGCGGCCGCAATAGCGGCCGCATACATGAATATCTGCATTGCCCATATCCAAGGGGGTGAAGTATCCGGCTCGATTGATGAGAGCGCACGCCACGCGATCACGAAATTTGCCCACTTTCATTTTCCGAGCACCAAGCGGTCGGCGGAATATCTGGCTCGTATGGGGGAAGCCCCAGAGACAGTATTGGCTATCGGCTGCCCGAGTAGTGATATTGCTCGCAAGCTTGACCGAACCCTCGCGCCTGAAGTCCTCAATAATAGCGGTAGTGGTGCAATGATCGATGTGACAAAACCGTTTCTCCTGGTGCTGTTTCATCCTACTACGACGGAGTACGGAGGTGAGCGCCAACAGATGGAGGAGGTCCTCAAGGCGTTGCAAAGCTTGAACACCCAGACTGTCCTGTTATGGCCGAATATCGATGCCGGAGCCGATCATATCAGTAAGGCAATTCGCATATTTCGAGACCAAACGAGATCCACTTGGCTGCGGGTGCTGACGAACCTGAATCCTGAAAACTATCTGAGAGTGCTATCAACCGCTGCCTGCGCGATCGGTAATTCGAGCAGCTTTGTGCGTGATGCGAGTTATTTTGGCACCCCCATCGTATTAGTGGGAAACCGCCAAGAGGGGCGGGAAACGGATGCTCATGTCCGCCGCGTACCTCCGGTGGCAGCGGAAGTCGGGGCGACAATTCGCAGCCAGCTAACCCACGGACGTTACGCGCCGAGTACGCTGTATGGAGACGGCAATGTTTCCTCTCGTATCGCCACGGCGCTCGTCCACCTTACTCCCTACGTCCAGAAGCGGTTGTACTATATTTATGACGGTGTGAAATCGACGCAGGTCGGTTATGCCTCGTCTGTCGCAGATACCTCAGGAGAACACTATCACTGGGAGAGCGAACACGCGGTGAAGGGAGTGAACTGATGCGGGTTCTGGGTATCGTGCCTGCCCGGGGTGGATCAAAGGGAATTCCACGGAAGAACATTGTGCCCCTGCTGGGCAAACCGCTGTTAGCGTATACCGCTGAAGCCGCTCTGGCGGCTCGGCGGCTGGCGCGTGTCGTGCTCTCGACTGAGGATGCAGAGATCGCACAGGTAGGACGCCAGTATGGCCTTGAAGTTCCATTTCTGCGACCACGCGAACTCGCACGTGACGACACGCCAACAATCCCTGTACTTCAGGACGTCATTTGCAAGCTCGAAGCAGTAGGGGAGTCGTATGATGCGGTCTTTATCCTCCAACCGACCAACCCCCTACGTCGCTCTGAAGATGTAGATGGTGCCATTGCTTTGCTCGAACAAACTGGTGCCGACTCAGTAATCTCCTTCGTTGATATCGGAGAAAAACATCCTGCGCGGATGAAGTTTGTTAACTCCGATGGTCGAGTGCTTGACCCACCCTTCGCAGAACAGTTTGAAGGACAGCGTCGCCAGGATCTGCCGAAACTCTATCTCCGTGAAGGATCGGTCTATGTTACACGTCGAGCGGTCTTGATGGAGCAGCACTCTCTGAAGGGCAATGATTGCCGCGCCTGGATGATCGCGCCGGAACGTGCCTGCAATATCGACACGCCATTCGATTTAATCATCGCAGAGCAAATGTTGAAATATCATGCTGACCACCAGGCCTAAAATCCTTGTTACTGAATCAGGTGGATTCTCTGTTCGGGCCGTAGAACTACTGCGTCACATTGGCGATGTTGTCTTGGCAGACCTCGATCGGCAGGAGCTTCTCTCTGCTGTGCATGATGCTGACATCTTGGTCGTTCGCCTGCGGCACCAGATCGACGCCGAGGTGATGGCTGCAGCACGACACCTAAAAATCATTGCAACCCTGACGACCGGCCTGAACCATATCGATTTGCTGGAGGCCGAGCAGCATGGTATTCAGATTCTCTCACTGCGTGGTGAGACTCGGTTTTTGCAAGAAGTTCGAGCAACCGCTGAACACACCATTGCGCTGATATTCGCACTTCTGCGGCAGGTTCCTACTGCCTTGAGACACGTACAGGAGGGCGGTTGGAACCGGGACCTGTTTAAGGGCCGTGAATTGTGCGGAAAGACTATCGGGGTCATTGGCTATGGTCGATTGGGTCGGATCGTAGCTCGTTACCTTAAAGCTTTTGATACACGCATTCTGACGTCTGATCCGTACGTGGAAGCGGTAGCGGTCGAAGAGGGAGTTACGTTAGTCCCACTGGCACAACTGTTGCGCGAGGCTGACCTTGTCACTCTGCATGTCAATCTTTGTCACGAGACACAAAAATTCTTCGGGCGACAACACTTCGTACTGATGAAAGCTGGTGCGTGGTTCATCAACACGTCCCGTGGCGAACTCCTGGATGAAGAGGCACTCTTGGACGCTTTGCGGTCGAGACATCTCGCTGGGGCTGCACTGGACGTCCTTTGCGAGGAACAGAGCGAGGGCATGGCAAAACATCCGCTGGTCGCCTATGCGCGCGACCATGACAATCTCATCGTTACGCCGCATCTCGGTGGATGCACGCTGGAGTCGATGGAAAAAACCGAGGTGTTCTTGGCGGAAAAACTCCACACCACCTGTTTAGCTCCGGATAGCCCGTTACAAACAACCGCTTCGCAACAGAGGACGAGCACCACCGCTCTGGCTGATAGAACTGCGAGTGAGGGGCGTCCATGAGTGTCGGTTCGCATAACGATTCTGCCGTCGCTTTCAACGCCGTGGAGGGGGCGAAGACCGCGCCACTGGCAAAACGTCGCATTCTCATCTCGATTCCTTCGGGCTTCCAGGTTCGACAATTCCTCCACTCGGGTGTTCTTGATGCGCTCCTGCATTACGGGAGCGAAGTCTTAATCCTGAGCCCAAATCACAGAGGTGAAGGATTCGCTGCTGATTTACCAGAGGCAGGCGTCAAAGTTTGCTCGCTAAATCTTGCCACCGGGCCAGTGCTACGACGTTACTGGCAGGCACGTCAACACCTCCTGCTCAGTGATCACCCCACTGAAACCTTGCGCCAGAAGATGATCGATTTTCGCCGGCGCTATTGGTTGGTTGCCGCCATTACTCAGAAAGGCAATCAGGTGTTGCGTCGCTTTCCACGATTACGGCGACAGGTCCTGCAACGGGAACATTTGATCCTCCATGATAGAGCCCTTAACGCACTACTGACGACTGAACCGATTGACCTGATCTTGGTGGGAAGCCCAGGGTATATGATGCAAGACGCATGTCTGCTCCATGCCGCAGCGCAACGCAAGATTCCAGTGATGGCGGCAATTATGAGCTGGGATAATCTCTCCTCGAAAGGGCTCGTTAACCCGCGACCTGACTATGTGCTCGTCTGGAGCGATCATATGCGGCAGGAAGCCATCGATATTCAAGGAATGCCAGCAGAGCAAATCATCGAAACTGGATCGCTAGTTCATGACTCTTTCGCGAAAGCAAGCCGCTATGGTTCACGGGCCGAGAATCTGCGACATCTAGGTCTTGATCCCCAACGACGGCTGATTTTCTACGGAGCCAATCACGCAGGTTCCTTTCCCGATGAGATTGAAGTGGTCAAGCGCATTGCCCGTTGGGTTGAAGAAGATGCGTTCGGAACAGCATGTCAACTCTGGGTCCGCCTTCACCCGCAAGCTGTTACCGGTCCATATGCTCTTCCAACCGATCCGTACCGCAACCTTGCCTCAGAACGAGTCACGATTGAACTTCCGCCGGTCCGCGATAGTAGTCTGCTGTGGGATCTTCCTCGCGGAGACCTAGAGCATTTGGTCAGGCTTATGCGCGATGCTGATGTCGTGCTTAACACGGCCTCTACTATAGCGATCGACGCCGCTATTCTGGATCGTCCGGTCATCGGAGTTGCCTATGATCCAGCTGGTGACCTTCCCTATGATCGATCAATCCGTCGCTACTATGACTGGACCCATATGGCGAACGTCGTTCGGGCTGGGGCAATGCAGTTGGGGACTTCTCCTAGAGAGTTACGGCAAAAGATCGTTGCCTATCTCCAGGACCCAGCGCTCGATCGTGAAGGACGCAAGCGCATTGTTGCGCAACAGTTCGGACGGGTGGATGGTGGCAGCAGTGAGCGTGTCGTGAAAGCAATCCTGCAGGTATTACAGTCGAAAAGCGAGCAGCGTCCACGTACTACTGCTGGCTCCGCCAATAAAACAAGTAGTCCGCACGTGGCGATATAAGATGTCCGCATCTACCGGTGCGGACCGTGGCCCAAAAAATCTTTTTTCTGTGAGGTAAATGCATGAGTGGACCGTTGCATGTTTTAGTGACTGGCGCTGCCGGGTACCTGGGCTCGATTCTCTGTGAACGCCTCCTCGCGGGTGGCTATCGTGTGACTGCACTAGACACTTTACTGTATGGCCAACACAGTCTCTTTCACCTCTGTGCAAACCCTCAGTTTGATTTTTTCTATGGTGACGCGCGCGATGAATCGCTGTTACGTCGCCTGGTCAAGCAGGTTGATGTCATCATTCCGCTGGCGGCCCTCGTCGGCGCGCCGGTGTGCGACCGCGACCCCTTAGCGGCAGAGTCAACAAATCGCGACGCCGTACTGTTAATCAATCGACTTCGTACTTCCAACCAGTTGGTGGTCTTCCCAACCACAAATAGCGGATACGGAACCAAATCTGGCGATGTGTTTTGTACGGAAGAGACTCCACTAGAGCCCATCTCGCTGTATGGCCGAACGAAAGTGCAAGCCGAAGCGGCACTCTTGGATTCACAAAACGTGATCAGTTTGCGCTTAGCGACTGTGTTCGGAACATCACCACGGATGCGATTGGACCTCTTAGTGAACCATTTTGTCTATGCTGCCGTGACCGACGGCTACATCGTTATTTTTGAAAAGGACTTTAAGCGCAACTATGTCCATATTCGTGACGTAGCCGATTGTTTTGTACACTGCATCGAAAATAGTCGCCGTATGGTTGGACGCCCCTACAATGTCGGTTTGGACACGGCGAATCTGTCGAAGGAAGAACTCGCGCTCAAGGTCAAAGAGCAGGTTCCGCGGTTTTACCTTCATTTCGCATCGATCGGTACTGATCCTGACCAGCGCAATTATATTGTCTCGAATCAGCGATTACGCGAGGCCGGTTTTGTGGCGCAGCGCTCCCTCGATGATGGCATCAAAGAATTGCTAAAAGGGTATCAGATGCGTGGGCGCGCCCCGTTTAAGAATGTGTGAGGTTGCGGTCAATGCAGGTGGAGATCATGGCAGCGACGGGAGCAAAAGGGACACCGGTCAAGCCAAGTCTGGCGAGTGTGACTGCGGTTATCCTTGCCGGTGGGTTGGGAACCCGCCTGCGGTCTGTAATTGCCGATCGTCCAAAAGGGCTTGCCCTGATTCACGGGCGTCCGTTTCTTACTTACCTGTTGGACCAATTAGCCGCTGCTGGAATCCAAGACGCGGTGTTATGTACTGGCTACCGAGGCGAGCAAGTACGCGCCACCCTCGGTGATAGCCATGGCAATTTGCGTCTACGATACTCACAGGAGCCCTCGCCGCTAGGGACGGGTGGGGCTATACGCTTCGCGCTGCCTTTGCTCACCTCAGCCTCGTTGGTAGTAGTGAATGGTGACTCTTTTTGTGAGGTGAACCTTGAAGCCTTTTGGACCTGGCACTGGGCCCGACAAGCGCAAGCGACATTGTTACTGACTGAAGTCCCGGATGCGCAGCGTTATGGCCAAGTCTGTGTCGATGCCGATGGAGCCGTGGTGAGTTTTGTCGAGAAAGGCACAGGGAGTACGAGTGGGTTGATCAACGCGGGGATGTATTTCCTCACGCAGCCGGTGCTCTGCTCCATCCCGTCAACTGGTGCGGTGTCTCTCGAGCGAGAAACCTTTCCCGCATGGATTGGGCACGGCCTCTACGGGTATCGAAGCGCGGGCCGGTTTTTGGATATCGGTACACCGGAATCCTACGCGATGGCAGCGCGATTCTTTGCCGAGAAAGTACCAGTATGAGACAACGGCGATTTGTGGCTTTAGATCGGGACGGAACGATCATCGAAGAGCGTCATTACCTCTCTGATCCTCAGGACGTTGTCCTGCTCCCTCACGCCGTTGCTGGTTTGCGGCGGTTGCGTGAGTTGGGGCTTGGCTTGGTGGTGATAACCAACCAATCTGCCGTCGGTAGGGGCTTCTTTGATACTGCCCGCCTTGGGCTTATTCATCAGCGGTTGTGTGGCCTCCTCGCCGCAGAGGAGATCCACTTTGAAGGCATTTATTTTTGTCCACACGTACCAGACGACCGCTGTCTATGTCGCAAACCCGAACCCGGATTGCTGCAACGTGCGGCCCGCGAGTGCGATTTTGATCCAAGCCGCACTTTCGTGATTGGCGACAAAGCCTGTGATATTGCTCTCGGCCAGCACGTCGGTGCCACGACACTCCTCGTACAGACTGGCTATGGCGCACAAGAGGCGGTGGACGCGACTGTCACCCCCGACCACATCGTGGCTAATTTAGAGGATGCAGCGTCGATCATTGAATGTCTGCTCGCCGATGAGAAAAAGGAAGTCATGAATGGAATCGGCTACTAACTCGTTGTTTGGTATGGCCCGTACGCACTTATTGGAGAGTGCAGACATCAAGCGACAAGTTGCAGAAACGTGCGTGGAAACGATCTCGGCGGCAGTCGCTGTGATTGCCAAGGCGTTTCGTGCCGGCGGTAAACTGTTGTTGTGCGGCAATGGGGGAAGTGCCGCAGATTGTCAACACATGGCAGCGGAGTTCGTCAGTCGACTGACAAAAGAGTTCGACCGTGCGGCGTTACCGGCGATCGCTTTAACCACTGACACTTCTTTCTTAACCGCGTTTGCCAACGACTGCGGCTTTGAGGGAATATTTGTCCGGCAAGTAGAGGCATTGGGTCGGCCTGGAGACGTGCTGATTGGCATCAGCACGAGTGGAAACTCGCCCAACGTCGTTCGGGCGGTAGAAAGAGCCCAAGCAACCCGGATGGCGACGATTACCCTGACCGGCAGCGGTGGTCGTTTAGCAACCTTGGCAGATGTCACCATTGCTGTGCCTAGTACCAACACGCAATACATTCAAGAGGCACACTTGGCGATCGAGCATATCATCTGTGAACTCGTTGAACATTGTCTGTTCAAGGCAAGATGCAAAGCAGCCGAGGAACATCTATGATTATTAGCAGAACCCCACTGCGTATCTCTTTCTTTGGTGGTGGCACAGACTATCCGGCGTGGTACCGTGTCCACGGCGGGGCCGTATTGGCGACAACAATAGATAAATATTGCTACCTTACCTGCCGCCACCTGCCACCCTTCTTTGAGCACCGCATTCGCGTCGTCTATTCGCAAATTGAAAACTGCCATACCGTTGACGAGATTGCCCATCCCGCGGTTCGTGAAGTATTGCGCCATTTGCATTTCTCTCGTGGGGTGGAGATTCACTACGATGGTGACCTACCTGCCCGCAGTGGCATGGGGTCGAGTTCGGCTTTTACTGTGGGACTTTTGCACGCACTGTACGCGCTCAAGGGAAACATGCCAAGCAAGCGGCAGTTGGCGATGGAGAGTATTCACGTTGAACAAGAGCGGCTCAAAGAAGTAGTGGGATCACAGGATCAGGTGTTAGCCGCCTACGGCGGATTCAATCATATCACCTTCCTCCCCAACGGTGAGATTTCGGTGCGACCTGTCACCTGCGCGCCGGAGCGCATGAAAGAACTCAATGCGCACATTATGTTATTTTATACGGGGATCAAACGCACGGCGTCAAATGTGGCAGAGAGCTATGTGAATGGCATCGATGCGCGCAAACGGCAATTGCGGATCATGAAAGAGCTGACTGAGGAAGGAATTTCGATTGTCAATAGCAATCAGGATATTGCCGCGTTTGGCGAACTCCTGCACGAGGCCTGGCAGGCGAAGCGCAGCCTGAGTTCGCAAGTGTCGAACTCCTATGTCGATAATATCTACGAACAAGCCATGTCCGCCGGAGCCGTTGGCGGCAAACTGCTGGGTGCCGGGGGGGGTGGTTTTTTCCTCGTCTTTGCCCGTCCAGCGGTGCAGCAGCAGATTCGCGAAAAACTCAACAAACTGATTTACGTTCCGTTTAAGTTTGAATTCTCTGGTACCCAGATTATCTTTTTCGACCCAGAAGAGGACTACTCAGCGGAAGAGAAAGCCCAGAGTGAGACGCCGACCCGAATGTTCCAAGAACTCGTTCATATCCAGGATACGGAAAACGGAACGGAACCAGCATAAATTCTCACACGGTTCACCGGACTTATAAGCCAATCAGTCTTGGTGAAACGTACCAAACTGCCGAAACGAAAGGTTTCTAAGCCATGAATTACTGGAACGATAAACGAGTCGTTGTCACTGGCGGTGCAGGATTTTTGGGAAGCCACGTAGTCGAGAAGCTGCAAGAGGCTGGATGCAAAGACCTCTTTATTGTCCGCAGTCGAGATTACAACTTGACCAAAGAAGAATCCGTACAGCGTCTCTTTGCAGATCTTGCTGTGGGGAAACACGGCTGGCCGCGAGCGACCGGACAGCGGTCCGCAGTTGATGTCGTTATTCACCTGGCCGGGTTGGTTGGCGGCATCGGTGCAAACAAGACGCGACCGGCAGATTTCTTCTATCACAACATTATGATGGGTGTGTTGGTTATGCATTATGCTTGGAAGGCCGGCGCCCAGAAGTTTGTCGCGGCTGGGGCCGGATGTGGTTATCCAGAGCATGCACCCATGCCTTTGCATGAAGAGTCTCTGTGGCAAGGGTTTCCGCAGCAGGAAAGTGCGCCGTACTCGCTAGCGAAACGCATGCTGCACGTGCAATCGATTGCCTATTGGCGCCAGTACGGATTTCCAGCCATCATTACCATTCCCGGCAACATTTACGGGCCCTATGATAATTTTGATCTAGAAAATGCTCACGTCATTCCTGCCTTAGTGCGCAAATTCGTCGAAGCGACGCAGGCCCAACGTGAAGCACGTGAGCCCCAACAATCGGTGACTATTTGGGGTACAGGAAAACCGACGCGAGATTTCGTCTACGCTGGCGATGTCGCCGAAGGTATGCTGCGTGCGGCTGAGGTGTGGGAGCAGCCGGAGTTGATCAACCTTTCTTCGGGGAGAGAACATAGTATCCGCGAGGTAGTCGAAACTCTGGCGGCGATTACGCAGTTCAATGGTGAGATTCGTTGGGATACCAACCGGCCGGACGGCCAGGTGCGACGGCTGTTTGACATGACGAAAGCCAAACATGCGCTCGGCTTTGAGGCACGGACAAGCCTGAGAGAGGGATTACAGCGTACCGTCGAATGGTACCAAGCTCATAGCAATGACGCACGCAAAGTATTGACCTTCGCATCGTAATACGAAGAAGGTGTTGAATCCCAGGAAAGAGGAAGTGGCAACTGCAGTCAAGAAGCCCGGACGAATCTTGTTCCTTTCTTGGCGAATCCCGCCGTTCGTCGGAGGAGCGACTGCCGTAGTCAGCAGCCTTGCCAAACAATTCTCCTGCGAAGAAATGGTTGTGGCTGGCGAGGAATCACCTGAAGGGATGCCTTTCGTATGGCGTAAGGAGTGGCCACAACTCGTCTATCTTATCAAAGGGTGGCCGGCAACACGACAAGGGGGACGATGGTGGCGCCGGCTTCTGTTTCCGCTCTTGCTCATTCGTTGCTTGCGCCTCGTGCGACGTTATCAATGTGACTCGATATTAGTGGTCTTTCCGCGGGCCGAATTTCTCCTTGCGGCGTATCTGACCGCACGGTGGACCGGAGCTAAGCTCTATCCGTATTTCCACAATACCTATGTTGAAAATAGCAAAGGTCGAGGATTGTATTTCGCCCGATGGTTGCAATCGCGTGTATTCGCAAGTGCTGAGCACGTGTTCGTCATGAGCGAAGGGATGGCCGAACTGTACCGTGAGCATTATCCTGACTTAAAGTGTTCACCCTTGGTGCACTCCTTTGATGAAGCACCTCCTGATTTTCTTCCTCCCCCTGAGCTACGTTCACCTCTCCGCTTCGTCATTTGTGGGAGTATCTGGGACGCATGTCTCGATGCGACAACGCGCGCCTGCAATGCTCTTGTGCAAGTTGAGGATGCGTCATTGACCTTCATAACTGGTAACTCTCGTAGTAGTTTGCAAGCAATGGGTTTGCTTCGCGCCGGAGTTAGTCACGAAACCGTTGCTCACGGAGAAGTCGTCAAACGGATGGGAGACGCAGATATTGTGATCCTTCCACACGGATTTTCTGGTAGTCTTTCTCAAGAAGAGTACCGGACCATCTTTCCAGGGAGAACGATTGAGTATCTTTTATGCGGGCGGCCGATTCTGGCTCACTCGCCGCCAGACTGTTTCCTCACGCGTTTCCTGCAAGAACATCGGTGTGCCCTTGTCGTTGACGACCCCAGCATTCCAGCTTTGTTGAAGGCTATTGCACATCTGCGCTCCGATGCTCAGCTTCGCGCTGATCTCGTGCACAACGCCTTGCGTGCGGCAGAGATGTTTCGTGCACCGCGCGTAGCGGCGACGCTGCGTTCTCGGCTGCAGGGAGACCAAGCCGCCTGAACTTCACTGTAAGTCACATAGCGAGGACAGCCAGACTAAAGACTGGGTAAGGCCCCGCACTTTCCAGTGTTGTCCATGATACAGCTCAATTTTCCATCGTCTCCAAACTTGCAAAAAGCAGAACTCGCCGAAGATATTATCGGCTGGGACGTCGTCAATTGGCTTCAGGCCTTAGACTACTGGGAGTCGAAAGTTACGCTTGGGAAAGAAGACTATCGAATTGCAGAGGTCGGTTGCGCGTATGGTGGACTCTCACTCTGGTTCGCTCTTAAAGGATACAAGGTTCTCTGTTCTGATTACAAAGGAGTATCAAACGAGACGAAAGCGATTCATAAAAAGTACAATGTGACAGAGATGATGACCTACGAGGATATCGATGCCCGTTCAATCCCCTATGAGAATAGCTTTGATATCATTTGTTATAAATCGATACTCGGCGACATTGTGCGTGACGGTTCGTTCGATGTCGTCCAAGGCGTGATCACGAGTATGGCACGCGCACTCAAGCCGAATGGGAAACTGTTATTTGCAGAAAATCTGTCAGGTACAAGACTTCATGAACTATTGAGGAAAAAGTATGGCTCACGGCGGAACCGTTGGAAATACTTTACCATAGAAGAAATAATCGATTTGCACGCGAATTTTTCTAGTCTGGAATTTATCACCTTTGGCTTTACTGGTTGTTTTGGTAGGAATGAGAGACAGCGGAAAGTTTTTGCTACGATCGATCAGTGGCTATTTGATAGAACTCTCCCATATAATTGGAAATATATTGTCGCTGGAGTTGCAACCAAAGCGCCGTCTGTGGAAGCGAAAAACATAATCAGCCCCTCGCGGGAAATTCCTGCGTTTCGTGAAGTAGCTGACAGGAGCTGAAAAAAATGACAACCAATTATCCCACAACGAGGATTGAGCGACTACTGTTAATGCTCACCCTCGTTCTGATGCCGTTAGAGGACCAACTTCCTACGATCGGTGACACGAGTATGTTGTTTCTTGTCTTTGCCTTGTTGGCGGCCTACGTGCTAGCCACCCGTGTCCGCGCATTGTATCGTATCGTGCTCCATCCACTGTTTTTGACGGCGTATATATTTCTCTTCTTCGGTTTTCTCAATGAATTTGTCCGCCCGAGTCCAGGCTATGAAGAGTTGTCGAGTAGCGCGTTCATGATCGCCGGCGCGGTCCTGATTGCCGCCCTGTGCAGAGATAAGCAAGCCCTACGCGGAGGGATGTACGCGTACATTGGAGCGGGCATATGGCTGGCCGCGCTTCTCTTCCTGACGAGCTATGGCGCGCTCCAGATGGCTACGGCAGAATCTTACCAAGAAGCGAACCGAGCGCGGAATGCGATCGTTGGGCAGATTCCTCTAGAGCTCGACGCGAATAAGATGGCTCTGTACGTCGCGTTGGGGACGTCCGCAGCATTTGCCTTGGCGTTGTCATCTCGGTCATTGCTTCGCCGTGCTATCTTTTTGGGAGTCGCGCTCTTTTGCTTAGTCGCCACCTTCTTGCCGATGTCCAGAGGTGGAATTGTCATTTGTTTGGGTGCGTGTAGTGCTGTGGTGTTGAGTTTCCGAGCAAGGCGTATCCAAGCTTTGGCTGCCGCGGCGATTCTTGGGATTGGGATTTTGAGTTTCGTTCCTAAGGTAGTGTACTCACGGATGGAAGTGTCGACCGGAGCGCGAACCCAGGTTTACACAGCGGCTATTCAAAGTCTGCCGCAATACATCGCGATAGGGGTAGGGGTAAACGACTATTGGGGACCTTGGGGCTTTGACCACGGATTTGGCGTTACTCGAGCAGGCATTAGCGGCGTCATGGGCGCTCACAATATCTTCCTCCAGGTCTCATTGTACTGGGGGTTAGCGAGTCTTGTGACTCTGCTGCTCCTGCTCTGGCAGGCCGCTCGGTGTCTTCCCAAGCGGTGTGGAGATGATGCGTTGTCGTTGTGTCTTCGAGGCGTTGCCACGGGAGTCCTGTTGTCCACGCTCTTCGTTCACACGCTATATGACAAGCACTTCTCTCTGGCGCTGGGATTGCTGGTCGGTGCACGTTGCTGGATCTGGCCCACTGGTACTGTACGACCGACGAAGCAAGCACACGAGAACCTTCACCGTAGAGACCTCCGTCCAGCGGTGGCTCGGGCCGCGTGAATAAAGGCACTCTTAGTCGTATCGAGCGGTCCCCTTCTGACGAAAAGAACAGATGGACTATAGGCTTATCCAGTTCTGGCCGAGAATTCAGGTACACTGGAATGATAATGGAACTCTTTGGGCCAGTCGTGGGCGAGATATTATTACGAGCTCCGACAATGGTCAGAGTTGGCGCAAGGTAACGAGACTTCCCACTCGTCCCGCTGACCGATGGCTTGGTGTCGTGGAGCCATCACGTCGGCTCTTACGACTCGATATTCGTAGCTATCTGCAACTAAACAGCCATGAGTTTATGGTGTTTCGCAACGGAGAGATTTTCTTGTGGCGACACGGCGACACCCAACCAATGTGTATCGGGCAGATGCGTCGAGGTCAGGGTCCATTGCCGCAAGGGTCGTGTGTCGACGACAACGGCAACTGTTACTATGGCGAATACTGGAGAAATCCCCAGTACGAGGACGTGAACATCTATACATGGAGACGCGACGAGGCAGTGTGGCAGCTTTTCTATGCGTTTGCTCCAGGCGCAATCCGCCACATCCACGCAGTGCAATTCGATCCCTTTTCGCGAACTCTTTGGGTTGCTACTGGGGATCAGGACAGTGAATCCAATATTGGCTACTTCGACACCGCTCTTTTTCCTACGCGGATGATCACCGTTGCCTCAGGCGGGCAAATGGCGAGAGCTGTAAGCTTACTGTTCACTCGCGAGTATGTGTACTGGGGATCTGATAGAACTGATGGTGAAGAAAATTATGTCTACCGTTGGTGTCGTGTGACCAAGAAGATCGAGCAAATCGCCAGGGTAGGGGGGCCAGTCTATTATTCGACTATCAGTCAAGATGAGCGGCTGTTTGTTTCGACCATAGTCGAGGGGTGTGCATCAGAGCGTGATTCCTTCGCTCGTGTCTGGATGTCTGTGAACGGCGTCGATTGGCATGAGATCAGAAGATGGAAGAAGGATGTTTGGCCCTTTATCTTTGGTAATGGTGTCCTGTTTTTTCCCGGAGGCTCTACGCCTGAGGGCAAGATGTATGTAGTCGGGAGTGGTGTGCAAAAGGCCCCTGGAACGTGGGTCTTAGCGGCGAACTAAATGACTAAAGAATCGCTAACGCGACTACCCGGCCTGCTGTGTGCGTGGAAGGCCGCATACATTGCCAAAGGCTTGTTGACCTGGGTGCCCGGATTATACGCGTGGAGCTTACGACGAGCCTCCACCGGAGGAACAGTCTCGTCACGCTACTGCTATTCGGTATGGCTGCGACATTTGACCATGCTAAGCCGATGTGGTTTTCGCATTGCCGACGCTGAAGTTGGTGAGTTAGGCCCAGGAGACAGTATCGGATGCGGCCTCGCCAGCCTACTTTCTGGGGCAAAACGATATGTCGGGTTAGACGTGGTGCCCTTTGCCGTAAAAACTAACCGTGAGCAACTCTTTGGCGACCTCGTTCGCTTATACGCCGCCAAAGACCCTATCCCTGATCACAACGAGTTCCCTTATGTTCGTCCACAACTCCAGTCCTATGACTTTCCTACGGATCTCATCGAGTGGCAGAACTTTTCCACAAGAGTCGAGAAAGTCCGTTCGGAACTACAAGCTGGCCTTGCCACCGGGCAGATGGTCAAATATCTTGCCCCTTGGACAGCCTCGGAGGTTGTGGCAACGGAACGTTTTGATTTGATTTTTTCACAAGCTGTTCTTGAGCATACCGAGGGCTTGGAGAGCATATACCAGAATATGTTTTCCTTGCTGAAGCCGGGGGGGTATGCGTCTCATGTCATTGACTTTGGTTGCCATCATCTGGCTCCCCTCTGGAATGGTCATTGGGCCTACTCTGCGTGGGAATGGCAATTAGTGCGAGGGTCTCGCGAGTTTCTTATCAATCGCGTACCGCTTAGCGCCCACCTGACCTATGCGAGAAACGCGGGGTTCGAGGTGCTGTTAGTGGAGCGCGAGGAGAATGCGAAAGGGTTCAGTCCGCAAGTGTTGGCTCAATACTGTCCGACGATCAATCCTGACGATGCGCAGACCCGCACTGCGCTCGTGCTTCTGCGAAAGTCGGTATGAATCGAGTCCTGTAAGCTACGGCTCTTTGCTTACATACGGAGATTTATGGACCTCGGCTATCTTGTCCGCTCTGGCTTAGCAATTCCAGATTACTGGCACCCATACTTGGAGCTTCAACCCGATTTTCTGTCTGGCAAGATTGGTTGCTACCCGTGCTCGATGGATGTCAAAGCCGATTATCCAGGTCAATTGGATGTGGAGGGAGTTCCGGTCGTCTTTTGGGGTGCGGAAAAGAAAATTAGCCCATCGCCTGTAAACATCGCTTTATATGGCTTGGGGAGTCATGACGTATTTATTCGTACGCGCAACGAACGTTATCATCAGCAGATGATGTGTGTTTTACGCTGGTTAGAGAAACATGCGGTTCCTTTGGGCACTGGTATTAGTTGGTCGTATGAGATCGAGATGCCCGTGTACCAACTCAAAGCTCCGTGGTTTTCGGGAATTGTCCAAGGTCTTGCTTTATCGTTGTTTGTGCGGGCGCATCAACTGGACCCCGATGGGCCCTGGTCGAAGTTAGCGCACCAAACCTGGCAGAGTTATGGTGCCCCTATCGACGAGGGAGGATTTTGCCGTCGCGTAGATGAGGGCGTGATCTACGAGGAGTATCCAGGGCCAGAGCTGGACTGTGTCTTCAACGGGGTCTGTGTCGCCCTCATTGGTCTCTGGGAGGCGTGGAGTTCTGGCTTGATCAGAGAGGCGGAGGCGGACTTTCGCAACGGGCTCAAGGGACTTCGCTCCTATCTGCCACAGTTCGATTACGGCAACTGGTCTCTCTATAGTTTGAATCGCTGCCTGGGCACGAGGCCTCTGTTGGCGTCGCCTTATTATGTACGGACAAATGGGATCTTAGCTCAGGCTGTAGGTCTCATGGCGCAAGATCGTCTTTTCTGTACGTACGGCGAACGTTGGGTAAAGAATAGTGGGTCAATTATACGGCGTGTTGTTATGTCACTGCGCATTGGGCTCGATCGCTACCGCAACGCGCCATCTATGCTCCAAGCCGACAAGTCCAAAAGACTAGGACGGCCTCTCGCAGTGAACGAATCTCAGATAGGCTAACATGCAGTGAGTTTGTAAGGAGACCGGATGGCCGTTTCGCAAGCAAAGATTCCTTACCTGTATATTGCAGGAGCCGGCTTCAGTGGATCGACGCTGTTGGCATTACTCCTCAATGCGCATCCAAAGATGGTTAGTATCTCTGAAACAGAGGGGCCGACTGAAGGAGTCAACATCACAGAGTATTCCTGTTCGTGCGGCACGCTGTTGCTCCAGTGTCCATTTTTCGTGGAGTTAGAGCGGCGAGTCAATGCTTTAGGGAGCGCCTTCTCTTTATCGAATTGGCAGACCGAATTCCGAGCAAGTCAACATCGAATATTAGACATCCTTTTGGTGCGCAGCTTACGGTCAGCCTTCTTGGATCGATGCAGGGACGCGCTCGTGCCGTTCTGGCCGGGGTACTTGTCGACTATCCGCGCCATCAATCAACGAGTGACACACCTAACCCAAGCGACGCTAGCAATCAGTGGGAAGGAAGTCTTCGTCGACGCGCAGAAAGATCCCAATCGTATCAAATTTTTGTGTGGGATTGAGCAATTCAACGTCAAAGTTGTTCACCTGGTCCGCGATGTTCGCGGCGCAGTAACAAGTCGTTTGAAGAACGATCGTACCGATGACATCGGCTGGGCTACGCGCCGGTGGTACGTTGCTAATATGAATACCGAGCGGGCGCGACACTATGTGTCGCCCCAGCAATGGTTGAGAGTGACGTACAGTGATCTGTGCACCGACCCACAAGGAACCATAGATAGTATTGCCGATTTCGTTGGTGTCCAACGGGCACCGACACCGCAAAATGTGTACGACGGACCTCATCATATTATTGGTAATCGAATGCGGCTGAAGAAATCGGCACAGATTAAAGAAGATGAGACGTGGAAAACGCGCCTCAGCGAAGACGACGTGCAGATTGTTGCACGAATCGGGGGGGCTGCTAATCGATACTTCGGCCACGATTGGCCTTAGCTCGCGCTGGTGTGTCATACAACTGTCCGAAGAGAAGAGCTGGGCGAGCTCTTAACGACAGGTCGGGTGCCTAACGAGAGACGATATTGGACGATGAAGAGGGGAGTACTCATTCTGCTTGATAAGTTAGAGGCCGGGGGCGGAGAAAACATCGCGGTGAATATCGCCATCGGATTAAAAGCTTCTGCCCTCTATGCTCCCTTCGTCTGTGCTACTCGTGTTGGGGGGGAATTGGAGCAAAAGTTGAGAGCGAGCGGGGTACCCTATCTTATCTTGCAGCGAGACTATCTGTATCAAATTCACAAATTTGCCTTGCTGTGGAAGACTCTTGCCGAACAAAAGATAGCGATTATCCATGCCCACAAGACTGGATCAAACTTTTGGGGAAGTCTACTGGGCAGACTCTGCCGCGTCCAAGCGGTTATTGCTCACGTGCATGGGAAAACCTACAGCTGGAAAAACATCAAGGTCGAAAAGTTAGTCGGGCGACTATCTAACAAAGTGGTCTCGGTCTCAGAGTTTGAAAAGCGAAGATTAGCCGACGCCGGTGTTGCTTCCACGAAAATTGTTACTATTTATAATGGAATCAATTCTACCCACTTTAAGACCGAACCAGATATCGCCACTAAACAGCTATTAGCGATCCGCTCTGATACTCCTATTGTTGGCATCTGTGCGGGACTCCGACCAGAGAAGAACCATGAAGTTTTTCTGTATGCCGCGCGCGAGGTCACTAAGAGAAAAGATGCGTATTTTCTTATAGTCGGTGACGGCGAAAGAAGAAGAGAGCTAGAAACCTTGGCAGCGGCGCTCGGGATTGCCGAGCGTTGCTTTTTTGCCGGGTTTGTCAAAGAGAAAATTGCTGAGATGCTGTCGCTCTTTGATATTGGCGTCCTCTGCTCAGAACTTGAAGCGATGCCTGTGACGTTACTCGAATATATGGCGTCGTCTAAGCCTATAGTAGCGACGCATGTTGGAGGAATTCCCGAGGTTATTCAAGAAGGCGTGAACGGCTTTTTGGTGCCGCCTAAGGATCCACAGGCCCTCGCCGAGAAGCTTTTGGTGCTCCTCACCAATCCCAGTATGGCAAAGGAAATGGGACAGAGAGGTCTGTGTATTGTCAAGCAAAAATTTTCTGAAGAGGCGATGATCAAAAAAGTTGAGAACCTCTATACGCACGCACTCGCGACCCTCCGATAGAAACTTCATCTGACAAGTTAAGTTCCATTTTGAGATATTGACGCTTGCTCCGACGGTCTCTGTCCTCCGCACTTGAACACACTAGGCATTTCCGTGCTATCTTAAACTAACGGTTCGTGACTATTCTATGATGAACCACAGAGGACCAACCGACTCGCAGTGGACGGAAATCCCGCAACTCGAGGTTGCCAGTTGGAATCAGCGCTTGCTGGAAACTGACGCCCCGCTTTTCCAATATCCATACTGGAACGAGTCTTTCCGCGGAATGTACTTTTCGCCGCGCTATCTCTTCTATGGGTCGCAAGAGCAAATTGTCGCGTACGTCTGTATCCTCGCGCTCGGCATCCGCGGCTTGCGGATCGGTCTCGTACAACGTGGGCCGGTGAGTTTTGTGCCGGATCAGGCCGTCTCCCGTCAGGCTCTGCAAGACTTGTATCGCTGGGCCAAACTTCAAGGATACGTATTTTTACGCTTCACACACTCAGACTCACAAGCACTCGACCGCTTTGCTTCTGTGGGCCTCGTTGAGCAGGTTGATGCGTTTCCTCTCTATATTGACCATTGGCGTGAAGAACTCATCGTCGAGCAAATGGCAGACGATGCGCGGATGCTCGCGAGTTTTCAAACCATTGCGCGACGGAAGATAAAGAAGGCGGCTGAAGTAGGCTATGACTTCTCTGTGAGTGATTCCCCTGAAGCGTTAACCAATGTATGGCCACTTTTTGTGTCCTTGTCCGAACGGAAAGATTTTCGTTACCGGCCATTGTCGAGCTACTTAGACATGGTGCGGCTTGCCCAGCCATATCAGTGCGTACGTCTCTATGTCGCTGCTCTGGAAAAACAACCAGTGGCGGCGATCTTGATTGTCCGCGATCGGACGACGGCATACTACATTTCTGGTGCATTAGATGTGAACGCACTCCAGGACAAGCCCAGCCCAGCGTGCGAACTGCATTGGCGAGCTATGCGTGACTTTTTCAAACTTGGGGCGAAATACTATCATTTGGGAACCAGATCTGGAGAAGTATACCAGTTTAAGCGTCAGTTTCACCCAGTTGAAAGAGTCAATCCACCACCGCTCACGCTCGTCATCAACCCAACTTTGTATCGGCTTTGGTCAGCGGCCGTTCTTCCGGTTGCGCTTCCCCTCTGGCCACGGGTGAAACGTGCGGTTTTTCGCTAAACGAATCTTCCGAGGTACGCGGTGATTTTTACTGAAACAACGCTATCAGGGGTCTTTGTGATTGAGCCAGAGAAGATAGAAGATGCGCGTGGTTTTTTTGCACGCACTTGGTGTCAACGAGAATTGTCAGCCTACGGTCTTGAGTCACAGCTAGTGCAATGTAGCATCTCGTTTAATCGTAAGGCGGGAACCTTGCGTGGTATGCACTATCAAGTTGCGCCGTATGAAGAAACAAAGATTGTACGTTGCACCAGGGGAGCGCTGTATGACGTGGTGATTGACCTCCGACCTCACTCCGCGACCTTTAAGCGCCATGTTGCTGTCACCCTTACAGGTGAAAATCACACAATCCTATATATCCCGAAGGGCTTTGCCCACGGGTTTCAAACCCTCGAAGACGATACTGAGGTTTTGTACCAAATGTCGGAGTTTTACGCACCTGAGTATGCGCGGGGAGTGCGATGGAATGACCCAGCATTCGCAATTGCGTGGCCACTGGCCGAACGCATCATCAATGACCGAGACCAACATTATCCGGATTTTGTCTAACCCTTGGTAGCTGTGGAGCGAACGAAATGGCGTCGCGGATAGTCGGGCAAAAAGTATTAGTGACAGGGGCCAGCGGATTCATCGGCACTCACCTATGCCAACGACTTGAGCAAGCCGGAGCAGAAATACACGCACTCTCGCGGAATCACCAGAGTGGAAATTCGAGTGCCGTGTGTTGGTGGCAGGGTGACATGGAAGATGCCGTGACCGTCCAGCGCCTTTTTTCGGTAATTCGCCCAGATACGGTTTTTCATCTTGCCAGTCACGTCACAGGTTCTCGTGACCTAGCAATGGTGGCGCCGACGTTTCGTAGTAACCTCTTGAGTACGGTCAATCTGCTGACGGCGGCGACCGAGGCCGGTTGTAGTCGCGTTGTATTGGTTGGCTCACTAGAGGAACCAGAGGAAAACGCCAAAGACGCCACCCCGTGCTCTCCGTATGCTGCCGCGAAATGGGCGAGCACTGCTTACGGACGCATGTTTCACAATTTGTACCAAACCCCTGTGGTCATCGCTCGGGTGTTTATGACGTACGGTCCCGGAGTGCAAGATCAGCGGAAACTTATTCCGTACGTGATTTCCTGCTTGTTACGTGGTGAAGCTCCGCAACTTATGTCAGGCCAACGGCTGATTGACTGGGTATACGTGGAAGATGTGGTTGATGGACTACTTGCGGCGGCGCAAGTAGCAAATGCTGAAGGATGTACAATTGATCTCGGCTCGGGATCATTAGTGTCCGTTCGCGCTATCGTCGAACAGATTGTTACCCTCCTCGACTCTTCCATCGCGCCAGCCTTTGGTACGCATGCCGATCGACCCTTTGAACGAGTGCGAGTGGCTGACATCGATCGCACGTATACAAAAGTCGGTTGGAAAAGCTCCACCACTCTCCAAACTGGATTGTCACGTACCATCGATTGGTACAAAGAGCATTTCAATAGCCCGTTGCTGAGGGACCGCAGCCACTCACATATTGGCACGAACGCCCGTTGAAGAAGTTCTCTAGCGAATCACCGCGGCAGTTATACAAGCCGCCGACAATTCCTCATCTAGCAAAACCGAAAGAACTGCGAGGTAATTCATGAAAGTACTGGTAACTGGCCACAATGGCTACATCGGCACGGTCTTGGTCCCCATGCTGCGCACTGCCGGGCATGACGTTATCGGATTGGATAACTACTTGTTTGAAGGCTGTAGCTTTGGGGATGAGCCCTCTGATGTTCCAGCCTTGCGTCTTGACGTCCGCGATGTGCAGCCTTCACATCTAGAGGGGTTTGACGCGATTATGCATTTGGCCGCTCTCTCCAATGATCCGCTCGGTGATCTCAACCCTGAGTGTACCTACGATATCAACCATAAGGCATCGGTCCGGCTTGCGCGGTTAGCAAAACAGGTTGGGGTGCCACGGTTTCTTTTTTCCTCGTCATGCAGTTTGTATGGTGTAGCCGGTCAAGAAATGGTGCGAGAAAATGCCGCTTTCAACCCGGTGACTCCTTATGGAGAATCTAAGGTTCGAGTTGAGGCAGATGTAACCAAGCTCGCTGACGAGAAGTTTAGTCCGACCTTTCTGCGCAACGCGACCGCCTACGGTTTCTCGCCAAAACTGCGCGCCGACTTAGTGGTCAACAATCTGGTTGGGTTTGCTTTTACCACGGGAGAAGCTCTCATCCGCAGCGACGGCACTCCTTGGCGTCCGCTGGTGCATGTTGAGGACATCAGCCGCGCGTTTCTCGCTGTGCTGCATGCGCCGCGAGAACTGGTGCACAACCAAGCGTTCAATGTTGGGCAAACACAAGAGAACTATCAGATTCGTGATGTTGCTGAGATGGTAAAGGAGATCGTCCCTGGCTCACAAATCAAATACGCCGAAGGCGGAGAGCCAGACCCGCGCTGTTACCGAGTGGACTGCGGGAAATTGGCCAAAACCTTGCCAGAGTTCAAGCCGCAGTGGACCGTGCGACGGAGCGTCGAGGAACTCTATGTCAATTACAAAACTCACGGGTTGACCATCGATGAATTCACCAGCGACCGTTACATGCGCATCAAACACATCAAGAAACTCCAAAGCTCCCGCCGAGTGGATAAAAATTTACGCTGGCAATCGGCCTGATGACACCGACCAAGAGGGTCTCTCTACGCAGGCGATTAAACATCCCCAATGATTCTCTTTGCAAGGTGGCGAACGAATATGAGAGGAAACGTAAAAGTTAGCGCGCTCAGGTCGGATGAAGCTCTTGTGACTAACGTGCAACTGAAGCAGAACGCCTCAGGTTGGCCTACATGGTATTGTCCGGTTCATCAGCAACCCCTCAAGGATGAAGGAGATAACTTAGTGTGTGCTCACGGCGAGCGTTTTCCGCGCACCGGAGGGATTCCTCGCTTTGTGCCACAGTCGAATTATGCCGATGCTTTCGGCGCCCAGTGGAAGCGCTACCGATTGACGCAGTTAGATTCTTATACGAAATCTCCTCTTTCCAGGGATCGTGCGCGTCGCGTGATAGGAGAAGAGTTGTGGACTCAACTAGCGGGCAAGCAAGTCTTAGAATGTGGTTGTGGTGCGGGACGCTTTACTGAAGTCCTGCTCAACCAGGGCGCGTCTGTCGTTTCGCTCGATTTGAGTGAGGCTGTGGATGCGAACCAAGAAAATTTCCCCCAAAACGACACGCACCGAATTGCCCAAGCCGACATTCTACAACTTCCCTTTGCCCCGCAACAATTTGATGTGGTCTTCTGTCTTGGCGTTCTGCAATACACCGCTAATCCTGAACAGGCACTCGCCGGCCTCTATCAGCAAGTCAAACCTGGCGGAACTCTTGTCGTTGATATCTATACTCACCGCTTGTCATGGTACACAAAAACCTCTCCGCTGCTGCGTTTTTATCTCCGGCACTTACCACCTGATGAGGGCATAAAGTGGACAGAGTGGTTGGTCGACACCTTCTTACCGCTGCATAAAATGGCCCGCCATTTCTATCTGGCCCAAGTGGCGATTAGCCGACTGTCACCGGTATTTTCTTATTATCATACCTATCCCCATTTCAGCGAAGAACTGCATCGAGAATGGGCGTTGCTCGATACCCACAATGCGTTGACAGGTTGGTATAGACACGAGCGCACACGGGGACAATTCGCTCGAATGTTGCAGCAACTTGACCTGCAGGACATGTGGTGTGCGTATGGAGGCAATGGCGTCGAAGGCCGCGGTAAGCGACCTATGAATAAGTAGGAGACGACGTATGCTACGCCTCCTGGCTGTTACAAACTTGTATCCGACGCCACAGACGCCTAGTTCCGGTACCTTCATCGAGCAACAGGTGAAGGGGCTGCGGCAAAGTGGGGTAGACGCTGAGGTGATGCTTGTGGATCGTCGGCAAAAGGGGATGCGAGCGTACTGGGGATTGGGGGGACAAGTCTCTGCGCGTATCGCCGACGTCCGGCCTGACGTCGTGCATGTCATGTACGGCGGCATCATGGCTGATGAGGTTACTCGTGGTGTGAAGAATAAACCCCTTGTGGTTTCGTTTTGTGGGGAGGATCTCCTTGGGGAGCCATTGGCTGGATACCGCGAAGTGGGAAGGCCGGTGATTGGGTATCTGAGAAAGATGGTTTCAGAGTATGGCGTGTGGGCCTCACATCGGGCGGCGAGGAGAGCGCACAGAATCATTGTCAAGTCCAAGAATCTCCAAGATGCGCTCCCTCAGGACGTGGACCGCTCTAAAGTGCAGATCATTCCTAACGGTATCGACCTCGAACGATTCAAACCCGTAGCGCAAGGCGAAGCTCGCCGGACCCTCGGCTGGTCGGCAGATCGCGCCGTAGTGCTTTTTGTGACCGTTGGTGGTGACCCAAGAAAACGTCTGGGTCTTGCTCAGGATGCGGTGGCGAAAATCAAATGTGAGCGGGCCGTAGATTTTCGCATCATGAGTGGGGTACCACACGAACAGGTACCGCTGTGGTTGAACGCCTCTGACATTCTACTGCTGACCTCTTTTCACGAAGGCGGAGTAAACATTGTGAAGGAGGCAATGGCGTGTAACCTCCCGGTTGTCTCGGTTGACGTTGGCGACGTTCGCGAGCGGCTCACTCCGGTTCGATCCTGTGTCATCACCGAACCTACTCCTGACGCGCTGGGCTCGGCTTTGAGCGACGTCCTTCACCGCGGAGGACGGAGCGACGGGCGCAATCATCTCAATGCACTCACTCTCAGTGCTGTGGCTGCGCAGTTAAAACAAGTGTACAACTTAGCCCTGAGCGATTGCCGCACCACGCCTGCTTATTCGTTGCGTGCAGAGAAAGCCTGAAGAAGTCTACTAGAAAGGAAACTCTCACCAGCGTCTTTGATCAGGCCCGCTCCAGTGAAGAAACCTCTCATGAATTTGCTGTTGCTCACCCAATATTACCCCCCCGAGATCGGCGCGCCACAGGCACGGTTGTCTGAGTTAGCTGCACATTTTGTTCGAGGGGGCCACTCCGTCACCGTGTTGACAGCAATGCCGAATTATCCAACTGGCAAGATTTATCCTGGGTACGGTGGCTTGTGGCAGCAAGAGCAGCGCGAGGGCGTACACGTTATTCGCACGTTCATTTATCCCACACAAAAGGCTGACTTTTTGCGGCGACTGACGAACTATTTTTCTTTCGTTGCCTCGTCTGCGTTGTTTGGGAGTCTTTTGCTCAAACGCTTTGACTTCTTGCTGGTAGAAAGTCCACCGCTGTTCTTAGGGCTCAGCGGATTTTGGCTCAGTCGCTTGAAGCGTGCGCGGTTGATCTTCAACGTTTCTGACCTGTGGCCACAGAGTGCAGTAGAACTCGGGGTGCTGCGTCCTGATAGCACTGCTTTCCACATTAGTGCGGCCTTAGAAGCGTTTTACTACCATCATGCCTGGCTCGTGACCGGACAATCGAAGAGTATTCTTGCCAATATCACTGCCCGTTTTCCTCACTGTCCTACGTTTCATCTTTCTAATGGCGTTGACACACAGCGGTTTTGTCCGAACTCCCCAACTCAGGAAATGCGCGAAACCTTGGGCCTGAATGGGAACTTTGTGGCCTTGTATGCTGGACTGCACGGCCTCGCTCAAGGATTAGATCAAGTGCTTGGTGCAGCTGAAGGGCTACGGACAGAGAAACAATTGCAGTTTGTGCTTGTAGGGGACGGGCCGGAAAAGCCAATGCTTCTCGAACGTGCGCGCCAGCGTGCTCTTAGCAATGTCCGATTTTGTGAGCCCCGTCCGGCACGGGACATGCCCGCGTTGTTGGCTAGTGCTGATGTCGTACTAGTGACATTGAAAAAGCATATTTCTGGTGCTGTGCCTTCGAAGTTGTACGAGGCGATGGCGAGTGGTAAGCCAGTGGTACTGGTTGCCAGTGGTGAGGCGGCGGAGATCGTGCGGACGCAGCAAGCCGGTATTGTGGTAGAGCCTGGTGATGAGCGCGGTCTGAGTCAGGCGGTACAAGCGTTGCGCACTCAGCCTACCCTCTGCCAAACGTTAGGGAAGAACGGGCGCCGTGCGGCTGAACAGTATTTTGATCGCACCAAGATCGCCTCACGTTTCATCGAACATTTAGAAGCGGCAGTGTAAACTTCTGTCCTCGCCTAGCTCCATACAGTTTGTGAACATAGTAAGTGAGGTGTGTGGGGGCTCGTGCCAAAGGGGGCGCGTGTTGGGTCGTAAAGAATCCTGTGTTCTTTGTGATGTTCCTCTTTCCCAATCCATTCCCGAATTAGACGGGTATCGGACCTGCCGCGTCTGCGACGTGACGTGGTATGCTGATGATCCGAATGATGGAGCGAGCGAGCAGTATAATAGTAAAGAAGGCTGGGATGAGGATTACTATGCTGATAGTAAAACTTTTGCTCTTCATGCGAGTCGACAATCGGCGTTTGACACGATTGCAGCCCGCTTAAGCGCCATCTACCCAGCACGTGGTCGCCTTTTGGACGTTGGAGCAGGGATTGGCATGCTGATGCAGGCCGCACACAAGCATGGTTGGCAGGTAGAAGGCATCGAACCTTCAAAACAAGCTGTAGAGTGGGCGCGCAAGCTCAGTGGTGGTATCATACATAAGGGGTTTTTGGGAGAAGTAGACCTGCCGGAAGGTCAGTACGACGCAGTCACGATGGTTGATGTCCTACTACATATCTCCGAGCCTCTCCCTTTTCTCCTAGCTGCACGACGTTTAGTCCGGCCTGGTGGGATTCTTATGATTCGCGAGGTCAATCGTGCTATCGAGCGCCACGCACGCGTGGTTCAGCAATGGCTCAAAGGTAATCAGCGCAGTCGCAGTTCCGGAGCGAAACGGCAAGTGTTTCAATATCAAGGCTTCACACCGCGCAGTTTTCGTTATGCGCTGCAGAAGGTCGGATTCGGAGAGCAATGGGTGGAACCCTCGCCTATTTTTGTCGAGGCCATGCCTGGAGATCCCCTTATGATTCCATTGGCCAGACGAGGACTCAGCCTGACTTGCGCGCTGCTCTATGCACTTTCTGGGCGTCGGCTTATCGCCAGTCCGAATTTGCTCGCCTTCGGACGCGTTGCTCGGCAAGGAGCGGAGTAGTCTCGCTTACGATAACGATAAGAAAAAGCACCGAATTGGCTATTCTCCGAACGTCGGCAAGAAATTCGCGAGAGAAATAGTTTATAATCGAAAAACAGTCTCGTGCAGTGGAAGAAGAATTGATTGGTTGAATCTTTTGGAGGTACATGACGTGGCGGCATCCTTCCTCTCGTTCCACATCCCGGACGTTGCTGAAGACGATATTCAGTCAGTCGTCGAGACCCTCCGATCCGGTTGGCTCACCACTGGTCCGAAGACCAAGCAATTTGAACAGGACTTTGCGGATTATATTGGCGCTCGGCATGCTGTGGCGGTGAATTCGTGTACCGCTGCGCTGCATCTCGCCCTTGATGCGATTGGCTTGCAAGAGGGCGATGAAGTGTTAGTGCCGACGATGACGTTTACGGCAACGGCGGAAGTTGTGCTTTACTTTAGGGCACGACCGGTCTTAGTTGATTGCCAGCCTGACACGTTCAATCTTGATCCTAAGCTGCTTGTGCGCGCGATTACCCCGAAAACGAAAGCCATCATGCCTGTGCATTTTGCTGGTCAACCGTGTGATATGCAGCCGATTCTCGACATCGCCCGGCATTACAACCTGAAGGTGATCGAGGACGCAGCCCATGCACTGCCGGCGACGGATCAAGGAAAGCGCGTTGGGACGATTGGCGACATTACCTGTTTTTCGTTTTATGCGACGAAGACGATCACTACTGGTGAAGGTGGGATGATCACCACCAATAACAGCGAGTATGCCGAACGCGCGCGGATGATGAGCCTCCACGGGATCAGTAAAGACGCCTGGAAGCGCTACACGGCAGAAGGCTCGTGGTATTATGAGGTCCTCTCTCCGGGATATAAGTATAACCTGACGGATATTGCTGCTGCGCTCGGCCTCGGACAATTGAGGAAATGCCAACGCTTCTGGGAAGCGCGCCGGCAGATTGCCAAGTGGTACGACGAAGCGTTTGCCGATTTATCTGAACTGCAACTGCCAGCCTGTCGTCCCGAGGTACAACACGCCTGGCATTTGTATGTTGTCCAACTGCAACTCGACCGCTTACGTATCAACCGCAACGATTTTTTTGAAGAATTGAAGAAAGAAGGCGTTGGTGCCTCAGTGCATTTTATACCGCTCCATTTGCACCCGTATTATCGCCACTCGTTGCCATGCAATGCAGCGGACTTCCCTCAAGCAACCTCAGTTTTTGAACGTGTCCTCTCTCTTCCCATTTATCCGAAGATGGGCCCATCTGACGTCCAGAAGGTGATTACAGCGGTACGAAAAATTGTCGCGCGGAACCGGCGATGAGCAAACGTATATTCGACATCGTTGTCTCTTTGGTCGGACTGGTGCTGCTTTTGCCGGTCTTTATTGTGGTTGCGGTATTGATACGGCTTGATTCACGCGGGCCCATTTTCTTTCGCCAGGAGCGTATTGGCAGAGGACTCCAACCCTTTCGCATCTACAAATTCCGCACCATGGTTGCCGATGCCTCGCATCGAGGCGGGTTAATTACGTTCGGTGACGATCCACGCATTACCAGGGTAGGGTGGGTCCTGCGCAAAGCGAAACTTGATGAACTGCCGCAGCTGATCAATGTTCTTATTGGCGACATGAGCCTGGTTGGCCCGCGACCTGAAGTACGACGCTATGTTGAACTGTTTCGTGAGGACTATCAGCAAATTCTCGCTGTGCGACCGGGGATTACCGACTTAGCTTCGCTCCGCTACCGTGACGAAGCTGCGATTCTCGGGCAAGCGGCAAATCCGGAAGAGGAATACATTACGCGTATCCTGCCTGATAAGATCGCTTTAGCGAAGCAGTATCGCTGGCAGTCTTCGTTGTTGTTTGACCTCGGTGTGATTATGAAGACGATAGCAAAATTGTGCAGGTGCCGGGTAACGGTCTGAGGATCTGAGCTTTCCCGACCTTCATATCTATCTCCTAGAATGGAAGAGTCTATGCTTGGCACTCACAGTGAAGCGCGCCCTTCACCACTACCCTCCGCCGATGAACCCCAGTCGACGGCGACGGCGCCGTCCATTGTTCGCATCGAGCCGTCGCATGGATGGACCTCACTCAAGCTGGATGAACTGTGGGAATACCATGAACTGTTGTACTTCCTAGTGTGGCGGGACATCAGTGTCCGCTACAAGCAAACCGTCCTGGGAGCCGCGTGGGCCATCATTCAGCCATTTTTTACGATGGTAGTCTTCAGCCTGTTTTTCGGGCGACTGGCGCAGATACCGTCGGATGGCGTTCCCTATCCCATCTTTAGTTACGCGGCGCTCGTACCATGGACTTTTTTTGCTAATGGTGTCAGCCAGTCGTCCAACAGTTTAGTGGGCAGCGCGAATCTGATCAAAAAGGTGTACTTTCCGCGCTTGGCAATTCCTATCGCTACGGTGCTCTCCGGTGTGGTGGATTTCGTGCTAGCGTTTGTTGTGCTCCTCGGTATGATGTTCTACTACGGCGTCGCTCTGACGATGAATATCGTATGGCTCCCGCTCTTGTTATTGTTGGCGCTTGTGACGTCACTCGGAGTAGGGTTGTGGTTTTCTGCCCTCAACGTGCAATTCCGCGACGTCCGCTATACCGTCCCGTTTTTGACGCAGTTCTGGATGTTCGCCACGCCGATCGCCTATCCGAGCAGTCTGCTGTCTGAGCCGTGGCGCACCCTCTATGGTTTGAATCCGATGGTTGGGGTTGTCGAAGGCTTTCGCTGGGCATTGCTGGGGACTACGCCCGCACCTGGAGCGATAATTGTAGCCTCATCGCTCGTTGCACTCGGGGTGCTGGTCGGTGGAGCGTTTTATTTCCGGCGTATGGAAAAGAATTTTGCTGACGTAGTGTAAAGTCACAAACACAATGACTGATGTAGCGATTCATATAGAAGACTTGGGAAAAGTCTACCGCATCGGCGCTAAACGCGAAAAATATAAGACGCTGCGTGAGGCAGTGACAAATGCTGCCACGGCGTCGGTTCGTCGTGTGTCCTCGGTCTTTCGCAGTTCCGGTAGCCCAGGCTCTGATAATACAATCTGGGCGTTGCGCGGGGTTACCTGTGACATCAAGCGTGGCGAGGTAATCGGCATTATTGGCCGGAACGGTGCAGGCAAAAGTACCTTGTTAAAGGTGCTTTCGCGTATCACTGAGCCGACGACAGGTTTTGTCGAAATTCGAGGTCGAGTCGGTTCGCTTCTTGAAGTTGGAACTGGTTTTCATCCTGAGCTAACAGGGCGTGAGAATATCTATCTGAATGGCGCTATTCTCGGCATGCGCAAAGCTGAAATTGAACGAAAGTTTGATGATATTGTGGCGTTTGCTGAAACCGAGCAATTTATCGATACGCCAGTCAAACACTACTCCAGCGGGATGTATTTGCGTCTGGCCTTCGCTGTCGCGGCATACCTGGAGCCAGATGTTTTATTGGTGGATGAGGTCTTAGCTGTTGGCGACGCTGCCTTTCAGAAGAAATGTATCGGACGAATGGGGGAGGTGGCCAACGAGGGACGAACCGTACTGTTCGTGAGTCACAACCTGGGTGCTATTACTCAACTCTGTGCTCGGGCACTCTGGATTGACAGTGGGCAGGTGAAGCTGACTGGTTCGGCTACAGAAGTCGTTACCTCGTATTTAGGCTCTACGACCGGGAGTTACGCCAATGGCGGTCAGATGTCCTCTGCACACCGCACAAGCGGCAAACTGCCAGTGCAGGTCTCCGCAGTGCACGTCTTGGCTGAAAATGACCAGCCGGCAGTGATCGTGCGTTTTGACACCGGCTTCAAAGTGCATATCGCCTATCAAGTGCGCGAACCGATTCGCAGCTTGTCGGTGGTGTGCCGTCTTACGGATACGCTGGGGCATGTGGTGTGGACGTCGTGGGATACGGATACGACCGATTGGAACGCACGCAACCGAACCGTAGGACAGTATGCCTCTGTGTGTACGGTCCCCGGCGGAATTGTCCGACCGGGGAGTTATTCACTCTCTGTGGGTTTCACTAACAATCAGACCATGTTCGATCTGTACGAAAATGTATTTGCCTTTGATGTTTCTGAAATTGGCTATCATCTCAATACCGACCGAATCGGCATCATCACCCCACTCCTGAATTGGGAGGTAGAACAAACTCAGTGACGTGCGATGACACGGCATCAGGGCGGAAAGAAAGAGGTTTCCTATGCCGGATCTCGATACTTCACTCCACCTGGACATGCTGCGAAGGTTCAAAAAAGAGACTTCACTCACAACACGAATTTTCAGAGCGCTGAGAAGAGGGCCATCGTCAAAAACCATGTACGGCCTTGAATGGGGAGACCCCGAAATGGTCGCTCCGCTCAAGTTTATGAAAGAACGATATGTTTTGCCGTATGTTAATGCTCAGCATACTGTCGTCGAAATTGGTCCAGGCGGCGGGCGCTGGACTCAGTACTTGTTAGGATTCAAGAGTATTATAGTCGTGGATTTTTATGCGGAAATGCTTGATCAATTGAAGATAAACATCAACAAGCCACACATACGCTATGTCAAAAATAACGGAACGGATTTCCCTGGGATTGAAAAAGACTCGATTGATTATCTTTTTTCTTTTGGCACCTTTGTGCATTTGGACGTCCACCTGATTGAAGCCTATCTGAAAAACATGCGAGAGATCATTAGGCCTGCTGCCAATGTCGTTATTCAGTACTCCGATAAAACCAAAATAATGGCTCAGCAAGAGCAAAGTTTTTCTGATAATACGCCTGAGAATATGCGTAGACTAGTAACTGAAGCTGGATACACTATACTCGAAGAGGACGTTACAACTCTGTGGCACAGTAGTATCATTCGATTTACAAAATGACCCTCATAGTAAGGAATGGCTAATATGCAAGTAGATGCGATACATAGTGTAGCACCAGTCGGTCGCCGCCCGAAACCAAATTTCTTAATTGTCGGTGCGGCCAAGGCCGGCACGACCTCGCTGTATGAGTATCTCAAGCAGCATCCTGAGATCTGTCTGCCGCGCGATCCCAAACGCAAAGAGCCTATGTATTTTGTCAACCGTCGCGCCGGCGTCCGCGACTATAATGACTACCTGAGCTTGTTCGCCCACGGCGGGACCAGCAAAGCAATCGGTGAAGCGTCGACGGCCTATCTGTATAGTGAGGAGAGTCCGGCGTGGATCAAGTCAGTACTTGGTGACATCAAAATTATTATCCTGTTGCGCAACCCGGCTAAGCGAGCATTTTCGTTGTATACCTGGATGGTGCGCGAGGGATGGGAAGACGCCAAAACGTTTGAGGACGCGTTGGCAAGAGAGCCAGCCCGCCTGCGGGACCAACATTTTCGTGAGCACTGCCTGGAGTTTTTTCCTGACTATTTGTATTTCGGCAGTGGCTTGTACACGCATCAAGTCGAGAGATATTTCGCCACATTTGGCAGAGAGCGAGTACGCATCTACCTCTTTGAAGAGTTCGTCAAAGATCCCGTCGCCATTTGCCAAGATATCTTTAGCTTCCTTGATGTCAATCGTGCCTTCGTTCCACAGATCGAGGTGCATAACGAAGGTCGAGTTCCGTTTTCTATCAGCCTCCAATTTTACATGCAAAGTGTAGCCATGGGGCAGCGTACGGGATACCCAGTAAGAATTCTGCCGAAACCCTATCGCGGTCGCGTGCTCAGTAGTGTCAAAGAGTTAAATCAACGCTTTGGCAAGAAGACGACGATCTCTCCGGTGGTCTATCAGAACTTAATGGAGCGTTACCACAACGACATCAAGCAGCTTGAGCAGTTGCTGGAGCGTGATCTCTCGATTTGGTACGCCAAAAAAGGGTAAGAACTAATAGGTAGTAATTTTTGCTTCCCCTAGAGAATAATGAGCGTTGTAGATGCGAGGGGGTGAATTTTCACGAAGCGAGAGGGACTATGAAAGCGATTATCTTAGCCGGTGGATTAGGTTCCCGTCTGTCTGAAGAGACAACCTTGCGCCCCAAACCCATGGTAGAAATCGGTGGTCGTCCGATGTTGTGGCACATTATGAACATCTATGCCACGCACGGGGTCAACGAGTTCATTATTGCCCTCGGTTACAAAGCCGAGGTGGCAAAGGATTACTTCCTCAATTTCTATGCGCTTCATAATGATGTGACGATTGATCTGAGTACTGGCAATACGACTGTTCATGACGGCAATCTGCCGAAGTGGAAAATTCATCTTGTTGATACCGGCCTGCATACTCAGACCGGTGGGCGTCTTAAACGGGTGCAGAAGTGGCTCGGTAGCGATGAAACCTTCTTCTTCACTTATGGTGACTGTGTTGGCAATTTAGACATTAGAGCGCTTCTGAAGTTCCACCAATCGCATGGCAAATTGGCGACCTGCACCACGGTGTTACCACCAGAACGCTTTGGCAGAATCTCTTTCACTGGCAATCGCATCGCCGCCTTCTATGAGAAAGTCCAGACCGGAGATAACTGGATTAATGGCGGTTACTTCGTCTTGAACCGGAAAGTAATCGACTATATCGAGAGTGACGAGACTATCTGGGAACGCGATCCCGTCGAGCGGTTGGCCGGGGATGGTCAACTAATGGGCTATCGGCATACCGGTTTTTGGTCACCGATGGACACCTTGCGCGAGAAAAACTACCTCGAATCATTGTGGAACTCTGGGAACGCGCCGTGGAAAATCTGGAGCTGAAAGTGGGGACGTACGATCAACGGGAAGTTATTGGGCTGATCCCCGCTGGCGGACAGGCACACCGCATTGCGCCGTTACCATGCAGCAAAGAGATCTTCCCTATTGGTTTTAGTGCCCGGACAGAAAAACAAGAAGGGCGTCCAAAAGTCGTCGCTCAGTACGTGTTGGAACAGATGCGGACGGCTGGAATCGACAAAGTGTACATCATTCTGCGGGAGGGAAAGTGGGATATCCCGGCGTATTTTGGTGATGGTATGGCTCTCTCTCTGCACCTCGGTTACTTGATGATGGGAGTCCCGTTTGGCGTCCCTTATACGCTTGATCAGGCGTATCCCTTCGTCCGTGGAGCTATCGTCGCTTTGGGATGGCCTGATATCTTGTTAGACGCCGAGGATGCGTTTACGCGGATCCTTCAATGCCTCACCAGTTATGATGCTGATGTTGTCCTTGGACTCTTCCCCACTGAGCGGCCTGAGAAAGTTGATATGGTTGATGTCGCTGATGACGGATACGTGCGACAGATTGTCATCAAGCCGCGGCACACCACCCTACGCTACACCTGGGGAAATGCTGTGTGGGCGCCGCTATTCACAGAGTTCCTTCATCAGTATGTCGAGACGCACAAGGCCACCGCTGCGAATCAGTCGGAGGTGTTTGTCGGCGACATTCTACAGGCGGCGATCCGTGCCGGTCTACGGGTGATAGCAATGCCCATATCTTCTACGCCCTGTCTTGATATTGGCACACCGGAAGATTTGCTGAAGGCAATCCGGTTGTACACTCCTGAGCACGCTTAGACAGTGTAGAGTTCCTTAACCTTACTTTTGGGGAGAACCCGTCTCCCTGCTGTTTCTGGAGCGTGAGCGAACGAGCGGAAAAGATGAAAACAACAAACCCTTGGCAAAGGTGGAATGTTTTCTTCCTGTTTTTCTTATTCCAAAGTCCAGGCACGCAGGCGATTGCGGTGCTTGATGACTTAGTTACTCGTCGGCGTTTGAATGACGGACATAGTCACAGGGATTATCTTCGCTTGTTCCGCTTTGTCATCCTGATTCTTCTCGTCATTCCTCAAGCACTCTGGGCACAGCAAGGACAGCTAGAGACGCCTACTCCGGATTCATTCCAGAGTGGCGTGGGACTCGTCCGTGGCTGGGTCTGTAGCGCTAGTCGTGTGGAGATTGAGGTTGTGGAGCTAGGCTTCCTCCAAGCTGTGTATGGTGAGTCGCGCGGTGATACCCAGGGAGCGTGTGGAGATAGCAACAACGGCTTTAGTTTGCAAATCAACTGGAATGAACTAGGCGAAGGCACGCACACTATCCGGGCGCTAGCCGATGGTGTGGAGATTGGCCATGCGCAAGTTGTTGTTGCGACTTTAGGGCAGACGTATCTGCAAGGAGCGCAAGGAGATTTTACGGTCTCGCCATTTCCCAAGGATGGGCAACAAGTTCGGTTACAGTGGCAGGAAAGCCGACAGTCGTTTGTCCTCACCAATGGCGGAACACCTGCGAGTGGTGGTGGCAGTCCACATACTGAGGGCAGGCTTGAAGATCCATCGCCGGCCTCTTTTCAAAGCGGGATTGGACTTGTGCGCGGGTGGGTGTGCAGTGCGAACCGGGTCGACGTTGAACTCGATGGTCGTCTCGCTGTGCAAGCTGTGTATGGTGAGTCGCGTGCTGATACGCGCGGCGTCTGTAACGACGACAACAATGGCTTCAGTCTACAAGTTAACTGGAACGACGTTGGCGACGGGGCGCACTCGGTGCGCGTATTGGCTGATGGCGCTGAGGTAGGTAGTGCAACGTTTACCGTGGTGACCTTAGGGCTTGGCTCCTTTCCGAAAGGGCTGAGCGGAGATTTCGTCCTCAACAATTTTCCTCAGGCAGGAAAGCAAACCGGAGTGCGATGGCAAGAGAGTCAACAGAACTTTGTCATCACTGGAGCACGATCTCTTCCTACGGACACTGGAGTATCCGATGCGCCGCTGAGTCCTGTCAATCAGCGCATTCTTGTCGTTGCTCAAGATGGCAGTGGGCAGTACACCACCCTGACTGACGCAGAAGCCACCACGCAACCCGGTGATACCATTCAGGTCAAGAACGGAAGCTATCGTGAGCAGCTACGCCTACGACACAGTGGCACACGCGAATTGCCGATTACCTATATAGCTTATCCCGGCCATCGGCCGAAGCTAGAAAATGCGGGGATCAAAATTGAGGCCAGTTGGCTGATTATTGATGGGTTTGAAATCGTCAATGCGGAAAACGGGATTAACTTAGTGACAGCGTCAAGTAGGGGCGAGTATAATAATATTACGATCCGCAATAACTATATCCATAATAGCGGGTTTATGGGTGCGTTCATCGCTTCCGCGTCCGATGTGTTGGTCGAGAACAATACCTTTGAACGCAACGGTCTGGGTCCGGCGAATTGTACCAGCGAATTATGGAATGGGCAAAACTACAGCCACTGTCATGGCATTTACCTCTCCAACTCGTCTTCTGCCTGTGTTGCCCAGGTGACGAATGTCACAATTCGGCGCAACCGCTTTATCGGCAACTCGGGGTCAGGTATCCAAACGTACAGCAATTGTACGGATTCTAATAATCATCGCGATGATCTGATTGAAAACAATCTTTTTGTGAACAACGCTACGGGAATGTATCTGTGGTCGATCAGCGGTAGTATGATCCGCAATAACACGATCGTGCAACTGGATTGGGCGCGCCCGCAGATCAATGCGTTGGCAGGGTTAGATTTGAATGGCGCGAGGGACAACCTTATTGCCAACAACGTGATTTATGCTCCCAGTATGGAGAGTGTCGCGATTCGTACCTGGTATCCGATGCCGAACACCTGGACGAATAATGCCATTTTTGTCAAAGCCGATGCGAGGTGGGCATGGGAGTTGAGCTATGTCCCGTTTTCCCTGGCTGATTATCAGCAGAAGTCCAAGGATGCGGCACCGGTGGTGCGCACTATAGTCGATGATGCCGTGGATGCTGCTGGGTTCGCCGATTTGGCGGGCGACAACTATCGCTTGTCCGCACAGTCGCCGCTCCGTAATGCCGGCACAAATGAGTATTGTCCGTCTGTGGATGGCGATGGAAATCCGCGGCCACGGGAGGCGAAGTGTGATATAGGGGTGTTTGAGTTTCAGTAAGTGCCGCGAGGCAACGAGTTACTGCTAGTAAGCTGGTTGTACTAGATTGAAGGGATTGGTTCGAGGAACTGGGGGCGATACAGCAAGCTCTTTTGCAGCAAGCTTGCTGTGCTAGGTAACCATGTAGTGTCTGGCCCAAGCTACACCCCCGTGCTGCCCATGGAAGATACATCATGGATATCTCGATTGTTGGAACGGGTTATGTAGGCCAGATCACCGGAGCATGTCTGGCTGCCGCTGGGCACTCCATTACCGGTGTCGATATCAAGCCCGAGCTTGTAGCACGCATTAATAGTGGTCGGACTTCGTTGTACGAAGCTGGGCTGGAGGAACTGTTAGCCGGCGCGGTTATGGACGGGCGGCTGCGGGCGACCTTGGATGTGCGGACGGCCGTCATCAATAGTGATATCACGCTCGTGTGTGTCGGTACCTCGCGTGGAACCCTCGGGGTAGACCTCACACAAGTTGTTACTGCGGCTCAGAGCATTGGCGCCGCGCTTGCCCGCAAGTCTAGCTACCACGTTGTTGCCGTGAAAAGTACGGTCCTCCCTGGAACGACCGAGGGAATCGTACGGGACATTATCGAGGGTCGCAGTGGTCGCCACCTCGGAGAGAGCTGGGGACTGTGCATGAATCCAGAATTTCTACGTGAAGGAGAGGCAATTGCCAATGCTCTCTCACCAGACCGTATTGTGATTGGGGCATCGGATGATCGGGCCGCTACTGTGCTGATGCAACTTTATGCTCACTGCGATTGTCCGAAAATTCTCACTACACCGCGCACCGCGGAGATGATTAAGTATGTGACCAATGCCTTCTTTGCCACGCTCGTTTCTTTTTCTAACGAAATCGCCGACCTGTGTATGACCACACCTGCGATTGATATGCGTGAGGTGTGGAACGGTGTTCACCTCGACCGCAGATTTAAGCCAGTGACGCAAAACCCCCATCGGCCAGTTGGTCTGACAGAATATCTGTGGCACGGAGTCGGTTTTGGCGGGAGCTGTTTTCCTAAGGACATTGAGGCGCTGCGAGAGTTCGGGCACAGCCTTGGGTCCGCGACTCCCTTGTTAGACGCCGTGCTCGCGGTCAATGCTTCGCAGCCGCTCCGCTTGATCTCTCTGCTGACCGACGAGATGGAGTTAGCGGGGCGCACAATCGCCGTCCTAGGATTGGCATTTAAGCCGGGGACCGATGACTTACGTGGGTCCCCGGCACTTCCTATTATTGAAGCATTGACTCAGCGTGGAGCTGCAGTTGTTGTTCATGATCCTATAGCAATGCCGAACGCGCAAGATCATCCCCTCTTCGCGAATGTGACTTTTGCCTCACATTGGGGGACGGCACTGCACGAGGCCGATGCCTGCTGCGTCGTAACGGCGTGGCCAGAGTACCGTGCAATTCAACCCGAAGACTTTCGTCGATTGATGCGGCGTCCCCTTGTGATCGATGGCCGTGGAATGTTCGCCCCTGCATCGCTAGCGACAGCCGGTGTAACCTGGCGTGGCATTGGGTACACCCCAGCGGTTGGGGATACTATTATAGATAAGATGGAGGTACGTACATGAGCAATACAGGGTGCCGATTCTGCGGAGCCACCTTAGAACATTCTGTTGTCGACCTTGGTATGTCTCCCCTTGCGAACAGCTATCTGCAACTAGCGCAACTCAGACAAATGGAGCCTTTCTATCCGCTCTGCGTCTATGTATGTGGCAAGTGCTTTCTCGTGCAACTCGAAGAGTTTGCCACTCCGTACGAGATCTTCAGTGACTATGCTTACTTTTCCTCTTACTCGGATACGTGGTTGCAACACGCTAAGGCGTATACCAATATGGTCGTCGAGCGGTTTGGCCTGAGCGCGAAGGACCAAGTGTTAGAGATTGCCAGTAACGATGGCTACCTCCTTCAGTACTTTGCGCAGCGGGGGATTCCGGTACTTGGTATCGAACCAGCCGCGAATGTGGCACGTGCTGCACAGGCAAACGGCATTGAAACGCTGGTCAAATTCTTTGGCACCAAAACTGCCTGTGAATTAAAAACGGCGGGCTGGCGGCCCAGCTTGGTCGTTGGCAATAATGTTCTCGCCCATGTGCCGCAACTCAATGACTTTGTTGAAGGGATGAAAATCGTCCTAGCCCCACGTGGGGTGATTACTATGGAGTTTCCCCATCTGCTTCGCTTGATGGTAGAGAATCAGTTTGACACCATCTATCATGAGCACTTCTCATACTTTTCCTTTCTTACCGTCGAAAAAATTTTTGCTACGCACGGATTGAAAGTTTTCGATGTCGAAGAGCTTCCCGTCCATGGTGGTTCACTTAGGATCTATGCGTGCCATACGGATGATACAACCAAGCTCACCAGTGCACAGATGACGAATCTGCGGGCCAGAGAAGAAGCGGCTGGTTTTTCCCGCTTATCGCACTATCTCTCGTTTGGTGAGACTATCAAGGAAACCAAGCGTAAGTTGCTAGAGTTCCTTATTACCGCGAAGCGCGACAAGAAAACGGTTATCGGCTATGGTGCACCAGCCAAAGGCAATACGCTATTGAACTATTGCGGCATTCGCTCTGACTTTGTTGAGTACACGGTTGACCGTAGCCCCCACAAACAAGGACACTTCCTGCCTGGAACGCACATTCCTATTTACGCGCCTGAGAAAATTAGAGAGACCATGCCGGATTATGTCCTCATCCTTCCGTGGAATATCAAAGAAGAAATCATGACGCAGATGGCGTACATCCGTGAATGGGGGGGTCGCTTTGTCGTGCCGATCCCTGAGGTGAAAGTCTGCGCCTAAAGGCTGGATACCCTACTGAACGGACAGGGGAGAGGGAAAAGCGTGACACTACCCAGCGCAGGCTTTGGTGATGCTGTCGGTTTTGATCCTGAGGCGAGTGGTCGGGAGATGTATGAATTGATTACCGCACTCTATCCACTGTGTCGGAGTATTACTGGTGATGGCGTGCGGGCGACACTAGCGCAGATCAAGCAACACATTCAGTTGACAGTGCACGAAGTACCGAGTGGTACTGCCGTCTTTGACTGGGTTGTTCCCAAAGAGTGGAACATTACGGACGCGTACATTAAAGACCCACATGGCGAGAAAATCGTCGACTTTCGCCGCTGCAACTTACATGTTGTGAACTATAGCGTTCCGGTCAAACGAAAACTCTCTCTCGCTGAACTCAAACCGCATCTGTTTACGCTGCCTGACCGTCCTCAGTGGGTTCCCTATCGCACTTCTTATTACAACGAAAACTGGGGGTTTTGTTTGAGTCATGAGCAGTGGTTACAACTGCGTGAGGGAGAGTACGAGGTGTGTATTGATGCCTCGCTTGCAGACGGACATCTCACATATGGTGAGTACTTCCTCAAGGGTGAAACCCCTGAGGAAGTACTCATTTCTTGCCATGTTTGTCACCCGTCGTTATGTAATGACAACCTCTCAGGGATTGCTGTAGCAACCATGTTAGCACGGATGCTGGGTCAAAGTGTTCGTCGCTATTCGTATCGTTTCTTGTTTATACCAGGAACGATTGGCTCCATTACGTGGCTCTGGGCGAACGAGGCACGAGTTGGTGCCATCAAACACGGGATGGTCCTTGCCGGGGTAGGGGATGCTGGACCACTAACATATAAGCGCAGTCGCCAAGCAACCGCTGAGATAGACCGCGTGTTTGCTCATGTCCTTCACCACTCCGGACGCGCACACGAAGTCATTGAGTTTTTCCCCTATGGCTACGATGAGCGTCAATTTTGTTCTCCTGGTTTCGATTTGCCGGTCGGCTGTGTCATGCGTACACCATTTGATCGCTACCCCGAGTATCACACCTCTGCCGATAACCTGACCTTCATTCAATCTGAGGCGTTGGTCGATTCTTTAGCGACCTGCTTTCGTGTGTGTTCCCTGTTGGAGGACAACCGCACGTATGTCAGTCAAAACCCCAAGTGCGAACCGCAATTAGGCAAACGTGGGTTGTACCGCCCGATCGGCGGAACCCCTCCTCCAGACGGAGTCGACGGAATGGTACTGCTGTGGGTGCTCAACTTGTCTGACGGGAGGCACAGTTTGTTAGATATTGCCGAACGCGCCAGGTGCCAGTTTGAACACGTCAGCACTGCGGCGAAGCTGTTACGGGATCGTGGGCTCTTGCATGAATGTGGGGCGCCGCAAAGTACGCTGCAACGCCAACGCCATTCTTATGCTGGTCGATACTCTTAGCAGAGCCGTCAGGCCATTCGCCCGCAAGCTGCTGGCGCGTGCTTGGAGGCAAACCTCGATCACGGCTCCCCAGCGTCCGTTTGAATGGTCGATCGGGATTTACACGGGTGAGTCACCTGTGGCTCTTATGGCCCCTCAAGACCTGATTAACCCAGTCCTCACGCGTGAGGATGTGACTGACGTACCTGCTGGATTCGTTGCCGACCCTTTTATGTTGCGTGTGCATGGCCGGTGGTACATGTTCTTTGAGGTCAAGAACCAGCAGAGTAAGCGCGGGGAAATTGCTCTGGCCACGAGCACAGATGGGAGGGGTTGGCAGTACGAGCGCGTTGTGCTGGCTGAGCCATTTCATTTATCCTATCCGTATGTCTTCGAATGGATGAATGTCTATTACATGATACCGGAGACCCACCAGGCCCGTTCTATTCGCCTCTACAAAGCTGTTGATTTTCCGTATCAATGGTCGTTGGTCAAAATTGTGCGTGACGGAGACGAGTATGTCGACAGTTCGATTTTCTTCTACCAAGGAAAATGGTGGCTACTGACTGGACTTGGTAAGGCTCCGAACCATGCCGATACCCTTTGCCTATTGTATGCAGAAGATATACATGGGCCGTGGGTAGAACACCCCCGTAATCCCGTCATTACCGGCAACGCCCATATTGCGCGTCCGTCAGGAAGAGTGGTTGTTCATGAAGATACGATCATTCGCTATGCGCAAGATTGTGATCCCTTCTATGGCAGGCAGGTGCATGCTTTTGCAATCACTGATTTAACCACTACCAGCTACCACGAGCAGCCGGCGAGTACCAGCCCAATTGTGACAGGCAGTGGGCAGGGATGGAATAAAACCGGCATGCATCACGTTGATGCACAGTGTTTACTAGAACAGCGTTGGATTGCTTGTGTCGACGGCTGGTCGCAGACCGAGGTTGACGACCCTGCGGCCTAAATTCAACCTTCAGCTACCAAGAACATGTCACAAACGACGACCGCAAAAAGGACGTTCGCTGCCTAACCAATTACTCTTAAACCTCATGGATGCGTTGCTATTAGACTTATTGCGGTGTCCCTTCTGTGGAGGGCATTTCAATGCGGCTGATCCCAATCCTCTGACCGACGGCCAAGGATATGGCATCTTGACCTGCTACTGTGGCCATTATCCTGTGGTTGCGGGTATTCCGATCCTCAAGAGAGATACCACTGGTGACATCCACGAAGTGATGACGCTTATTGAAGCAGGCCAACACGAAGAAGCTCTCCTGACACTGCTAACGCCAGCTGCGTCGGCACTAGTACCAGCATGGAAGCGACGGTTGCCAACAACGAGGGGGCTCCGCTGGCTTAAATACCTCGGGCAGCGGCAGGCATTACGGAAGTGGCGCACACGGGCAGTGAGTCCATTCATTAAGCAAAAAAGTCAAGTGACAGCCTGTGACCTCTTTGCCTTCTACTTTCACAATAAGAAAGATAGCTACGATTATTTCGCGTTCCGCCCAGGGCAACCGCGACACCTGGTCTCGTTGTCCTTTACTTCCCTGATTCAACAACCGCAGAAGCCTATTCTTGACTTCGCCTGTGGGTGTGGACATGTAACCTACAGCCTTGGACAACGCACTGGCAATCAACCGATTATTGGTGTCGATGACTTTTTCTTTGGCCTGTATGTCGCAAAGTACTGGATTGCACCTCAGGCGCACTATGTGTGCTGTACGGCTGATACTGCCCTGCCTTTTTCCAACGACACCTTCTCAGCGGTATTTTGCTCGGATGCCTTTCATTATTTTGCCCATAAGATCGCCACATTTCGTGAATTCACGCGTGTGATCGAACCTGAGGGATTAATCATGCTCGTGTGGATGCACAATGCGCTGTGGCGGTGTGCGCATGATGGGTTGCCGTTACCACCTGAAGGGTATCAGGCCTTAGTAGGTGATATGCCTCACCGTTTAGTCGCGGATAAAGACGTCCTCATGCGTTACCTCCAAAAGCAAGGTCCGCCGCTGGCGTGGTCAGCGGAACCCACAGTTCTTGCTCAGGCACCCTTGTTGTCGCTTGTTGCTTCGCACAATCAAGAAATTTTTCAGGATCATGGTACGTTCGCAGATTGGCCCCACGCGCAAGGACGGTTGGGCTTGAATCCTCTCTACGTTGCCGAAGAGTGGAGTCACGACGACGTCCATCTGCGACGTACGTTTCCATCGGCGTTCTATGAGAGCGAGCACGCACAATGTAAATCCTATCTGCCCGAACGCATGAATGTGCAAGCGACCGTTATTGATCACCTCGTCCAAGGCCAACGCAGTGCTGAGCTCGAACGTTTAATCGATCAGTGTGTCATCTTGGCTATGCCAGATAGGTATCGAAAAAGCTCCCAAGAGCCGGAGTTGTGGGCTAGCAGTTTGCAACAGGAGAACCTTGAGTGAGAGTTCTGCTGGTACACTACTCTGACAATATCAGTCGCAGTGGCGGTGGTCCTATTGCAATGCATCGTCTGCATCTGGGTCTCAAGAAAGCCAATATCGATTCGAAGATTCTGTGTAAGGTGAAGACGCCTGATTTTGCTGACTCGGTGGCGATTCCTCCCTCGCAGCGGATACAACGACTAGCGGAATCCCTCATTGGACGCTTTACCGTGCCGTTCGGCTTACAAGATATGCATTGCCTCAGTTCCTTTAACATTAAGGACAGTCCAGCCTACCGAGACGCTGACATTTTGAATTTTCACGGATTGCAGGGCGGATTCTTTAACTATCTCGCACTTCCATCTTTGACTGCTGATAAGCCTGGGGTCTTGACCCTGCATGATATGTGGCCGTTTACCGGACATTGTTCCATCAGCTACGACTGTGAACGTTGGAAGACTGGTTGTGGGCATTGCCCCTATCTTGATGCATCGCCACCAGTTGAGAGAGATGCAACCCGACTTGAATGGAAGCTGAAGAATTGGACATACAAACGCTCCAAGCTCGCGGTGATTACCTTGAGCACTTGTCGTACCGAACAAGTCAAGCAAAGCATGCTCAATCGCTTTCCAATCTATCAGATCCCGAACGGTATCGACACCGAGGCATATCAACCGCTCGACCGTGAACAGTGTCGCTCGCTGCTCGGCATTCCCCTAAAGAAACACATATTACTATTTGCAGCCGCGAAACTCCATCAGTTTAATAAAGGTGGAGATCTGTTAGTCAATGCGCTACAAAATTTACCTGAAGGCCTAAAGCGAGAAACCGTATTGCTCATACTTGGTGACCACGGTGACGTGCTGGCAGACGCCGTTGGTATTCAAACGGTGAATCTTGGTTATGTAGGGAGCGATCGGCTTAAGGCGATTGTCTATTCTGCTGCTGACCTTTTTGTGTTGCCGACACGAGCCGAGAGCCTGCCTCTCGTTTTGCAAGAAAGTATGGCATGCGGCACACCGTTAGTGTCTTTTCGGGTAGGTGGCGTGCCTGACGTGGTTCGTCCCGGTATGACCGGTTATTTGGCCGAGCCCGAGAATGCGCAGGACTTCTGTAGCGGTATCGTCCAGTTACTCGAAGATAGTGCCTTGCGTGCTTGGATGGGGCAGCAGTGTCGCACGATTGCAGTCAACGAGTACGCGCTGGAATTGCAGGTTCAGCGGTATATCGAGTTATACCAACGATTGCTGAAAGCCTAGCCTTTCAACGTAGCGTCGTTGCTACAAGCAAAGAAGAAACCTGAGGCGGATTCTGACCAGCAAGCTGAGTAGAACCCTGATGGGACGTGTGGCCTTGCCGAACAGGCAAGTCAGTCAGTGGATTCATACGACAATCGGCATTTCAAGCCTGATACTCATTCTTGTGGTTACCCTCTATCCGTACTCCTTTTCCTGGGAGAGAGTGCCAGCGAGACTCGGTTGTTGTTTCCCGTTTTTAGGACGGGGGAGATCAGATAATCTTGACGTTTACGTAAACACGTTGCTGTTTCTCCCTTTGGGATTCAGCCTGGCTAGTTCCTTTGCCGCCAAAGACAAGGGCGTCGGAGTGCGAGCGCTTGTTATGGTGCTGGCGCTCTCTAGTGTTTTATCCTATGTGGTTGAGGTTTCACAATTCTTTTTACCCCGGAGATTTCCTTCGCTCATTGATGTTATCGCGAATAGCGCGGGGGGAGCACTCGGGTTTCTTGTCTTCCAGTTATGGAGGATACGAAATATCCGTTTGGGTCTAGCGGTATATGTCCTGCTAGCCTTTCTCGGATCAATCCTCCTGCAACGAAGTACCAGGCTCGGAATCTGGAATACGGATTTTCCCCTGGTTCTCGGCAACGAGCGGACGGAAAATCGCCCCTGGCAAGGATATATTTCTCAACTCTACATTGCTGATCGAGCACTCTCTGAGGGAGAAGTCATGCAGCTTCGTCCAGGAGCAAACTTATTGGCTTTACTATCAGATTCGCTCATCGCGTCATATCGGTTTACCGGACTTACAGAGAAATACCAAGATGACACAGGTCGTCTGCCAGATCTGGTGTGGAAGGGAAGAGGAATGAACTTTCAGCAGCCTGGAAGTACATTCTTGAATCCGGATCATTGGCTGCAAACGGCAGGTGACACATCCCAGCTTGCTGAAAAGATAAAGAGAACCTCACACTTTACCTTGGGTATGATCGTGGCAACTGACAATCTCTCTCAGAGAGGCCCCGCACGTATTGTGTCGTTTGCCGCCGGTGTTGCCGTGCGGAATTTTACCCTGGGACAGCAGCGACATGATCTTGTCTTCCTGCTGCGCACACCGATTACTGAGGGGAGTGAGGTAGAGTTAAAAGCGTCTGAAGTCTTTGCCACCAAAGCGCTGCAACACATAATTGTGACATACGATGGATCGCACCTAGTTCTCTATGTTAATGGCAAGCGCCATCCCGAATCGCTCGACCTGAGCCCAGGAGCTGCCCTTTGCAGTCTGATCTCGAATTCTCAAATGATAGTCAGCAAACTTTACAAATTACTCTACTATGCGAGTATTTTCATCCCTATCGGGATTTTATTGTCGCTCAACATTTGCATTACGAGAAGGCAATTTGCTAATTTTATTATAGTGTTTGGTGGAGGGGTGGTTGTTTCTGCACTCGCACTGGAAAGTCTTCTGGCAAGCGTGAGCAGAAGACCCATGGTTGTCGAGAACCTACTCCTCAGCATGGCACTGACGACAGGCACTATTATCGCGTGTTTGCTGTATCGCGCGGGAGCTAAGAATCGCAGAAATCTCGCATGTTCTTATTCGGTGAATTCGTCGGTCGAAAACCAACCCAACCATTGGTAACTGATACCAGATGTCTAGAGTATAGGGCTTCCGCTATGCACAGCACAGTGTCAATACCACTAAGGGCGGCGTGAGTGGTCGCGTCTGTGTGGCGTCTGTTGGAAGCTGGACTGCTAAGGAGGTTTGCCCTTTTGTCTCTATCTTAATTAGGTACCGAGTCGGACACCTACAGACATTATGTTAACCGCAACAATACTACTGAATCTGAGTCCTGAACCGGAGGAAAACTTGTGACTACACAGACTCCACATTATCTCCGCGTGCTCTTACAATATCGTCGACCGCTAATCGTCATTCTTCATGCGGTTTTAGTCGTCGTTGCCAACTATCTCGCATTTTGGTTGAGGTTTGATGGGGACATTCCCCGCGACGAGGTAGCGCTAATGCTGCAAATGCTGCCGTGGCTCGTGCTGCTTCGTGGTCTCACATTTATCCCATTCCATATTTACCAGGGCCTCTGGCGGTATTCGGGAATATGGGATTTGCAGAACATTATCGGTGGTGCAGTGTTTAGCTCAGTGATGTTTTATACATTAGTTCACTGGCAGTTTGGTTTGACCAGTTACCCGCGGTCGGTTTTCGCTATTGATACGTTGATCCTTATTTGCTTTCTTGGCGGGGCCCGATTGCCGTGGCGCCTCTACCGCGAGTTAGGTGGAACAGAGCGAAGCAAACGAGTGTTGATCTATGGTGCAGGGGACGTCGGGGCGATGATCGTCCGCGACTTACAGAGCAACGGGGCGTTGTACGATTGTGATCCCATCGGCTTCGTTGATGACGATCCCAGTAAGGTCAACAAACGGATTCACGGCGTACGAGTCTTAGGAACGGGGGAGGATCTGGCCAAGATTGTTGCTACTGAGCATCCGCACGAGATATTGATGGCGAACCCCGCAGCGGAACCGACGATGATCCGCCAAGCAGTGAAGCGCTTAGAGCCTTTTAAAGTTCAAATAAAAACGCTGCCTACGTTGCGGGATATCCGTCATGGAAAAGTCTCTCTTAGTGAGATTCGCAATCTCTCTGTAGAGGATTTATTAGAGCGTGCGCCGGTTGGATTAGACATGACCCCAGTCGGGCGTCTGATGAGGGGGAAACGCATTCTTGTGACCGGAGCAGGAGGTTCGATCGGCTCGGAACTCTGTCGACAGATCGCGGGCTATGATCCGGCAATGCTGGTCATGTTGGACAAGGCCGAGAACCCCTTGTATGACATCGACATGGAGCTCAAGCGCAAGTTTCCGAATTTGCAGCGGGCCGCTGTGCTCGCTGACATCAAACACAGAACCCCCGTGCGGGAGACGTTCGTTCGCTATGCTCCACACGTCGTGTTCCATGCTGCGGCATACAAGCACGTGCCAATGATGGAATCTCATCCAGAAGAGGCAATTCTCAATAATGTCGTTGGGACTTATCGCCTAAGTGAGATGGCAATGGAGCATGGAGTTGAGACCTTCATTCTCATCTCTACAGACAAGGCAGTGAATCCCACGAACATTATGGGTGCAACCAAACGATTCGGAGAGTTGTATCTTCAGGCTCTCACTTATAGTGATTCTCCAAACCAGACAGCCTTGTCCGCGGTCCGTTTCGGAAACGTGCTTGGCAGTAATGGCAGTGTCGTTCCCTTATTTAGGCAGCAGATCGAACATGGTGGGCCGGTTACTGTCACCCATCCTGACATTACTCGCTACTTCATGACTATTCCTGAGGCCGTGCAGCTCGTGCTGCAGGCCGCAGCCCTCGCCAAAGGAGGCGAGATCTTTGTCCTGGAAATGGGAGAGCAGGTCAAGCTGTTAGATATGGCGCGCAATTTGATTCGCCTCTCTGGTTTTGTCCCAGGAGAAGAGATTCCCATTACCTTTACTGGCCTCCGGCCCGGAGAGAAGCTCTATGAGGAACTCGTAGGGAGTGATGAGACACTAGAGCCGTCAGGGGTAGAGAAGATCTTTCGCGTACGACCCACATGGCGTCCTGGGCTGCCTATCCTCAGACGAAAGCTCGCTGAGTTAGAACGATGCGCTATTGAGGGGAAAGCGACAACGATCAGCACCTTACTGCGGGATGTGGTGACAACTTTCAATCCGGCGGGAGTATCTGAAGCAAGACCGGAACTGTCTGATGGACAAGTGGAGCAAGCGACAGGGACTCAGACTGATGTTGCTTTAAATCAGACTGTGGTCCACGCTTCGTAGTCAGCCTGTCGTCCACTTCTTGTTAAGTGTTTTTCTTCAAGCTGTTGATCGACGAGCAACAGACCATGCTATTCAATTCCGCTGAATTTGCCATCTTTTTTCCCATTGTCACTCTCCTTTATTTTATCTTACCTTATCGTTCGCGCTGGGCCATGCTCCTGGCTGCAAGTTGCTACTTCTACATGGCCTTTATTCCCATCTATATTCTCATTCTTTTTTTTACGATCGGCATCGATTATTTTGCTGGGATACTCATTGAACAAGCTCAGGGCCGGAAACGCACTCTCTTCCTGTTTTGTAGCCTTCTCGCCAATATTGGAGTCCTAGGATTCTTTAAGTACTTTAATTTCTTCAATAGTAATATCGAAGCGCTCTTTCGCGCTCTCCACCTTCCCTACGCAGTGGAGCACTTGTCAATCATCTTACCAATCGGGCTTTCCTTTCACACGTTTCAGTCGCTCAGCTACACCATCGAAGTCTACCGTGGTCGGCAAAAGGCAGAACGGCACCTAGGGATTTTTGCCTTATATGTCATGTTCTATCCGCAGTTGGTAGCTGGGCCGATCGAGCGCCCGCAAAATCTCTTGCACCAGTTCAGAGAACAGCATCAGTTTAACTATCAGAGAGTAACGGATGGCTTGAAACTCATGGCACGGGGGCTATTCATGAAAGTGGTCATAGCCGACAACCTCGCGCCAGTAGTGAATCGCGTATACAACGATCCAACGCATCATACTGGATTGCCTTTATTGGTTGCGACGATTCTCTTCACCTTTCAGATCTATTGCGATTTTGCTGGCTACTCGTCCATCGCCGTCGGCGCTGCTCAAGTTATGGGTATCAAGCTGATGGGAAATTTCAGGCAGCCGTATTTTTCAACTTCCATCTCAGAATTCTGGCAGCGGTGGCATATCTCGCTGTCTACCTGGTTTCGGGATTACCTTTATATACCGCTAGGTGGTAACCGTGTTGTGAGGTGGCGTTGGTATTGTAATCTCATGATTGTATTTATGGTGAGTGGCTTGTGGCATGGCGCGAACTGGACGTTCGTCATCTGGGGAACGCTCCATGGCCTCTACCTGGTATCGTCGCTGTGGTTCGCTACCGCTCGAATGACCCTGGTGCGCTGGTCTCACCTCAATAGATACCCACTTCTTCTCCATATCTGGCAGATAGTGACGGTATTCGTGTTGGCTGCCTTTGCGTGGATTTTCTTTCGCGCCAACAGTGTGGACGACGCATACTATATTGTGACACACCTTTTTTCCGGCCCATGGGAATTAGGTGAGGTGGGACTACGGAAAGCCTGGCCAGCGTTCGTCGGCTTGGCGGTCATAGGGTTGGTCGAAACTTTGCAGCAGCAATGGGAAACCCGAGACCTATTCACACGGCAGCCGTTTGTCATACGGTGGGCGGTCTACTACGCGATCATACTGACGATTTGCTTTTGGGGGCGGTTCGGCAAGGAGCAATTTATCTATTTCCAGTTTTAGAGATGGTCTATGAAGAAGTTCGCAGCGAAATTGCTACTGCTACTTTTGCCTATTACGGCGCTATATGGTTTTCCTCTCCTCGTATTATTAGTGAGCAAGGAGTTGGTATCCGTTCCGCGTGTTGTCAATCTGCAATCGTCAACTCCTACTCTTGTCTTGTATGGTACTGCCTATAGCAACAGAACCATGTGGTTTAAGCGTAATGCTGTACTAGCCCGCGCTCCCAGTGTTATTGCGCTGGGAACCTCACGCGTCTTACAGTTCCGCTCAAAATTTTTCAAGGATTCGGGGACCTTCTTTAATGCAGGGATGGGTGTGGAACAAATGTGGGATTTTGCTTCCTTCCTTGAACACATCCCTCAAGGAAAGGAACCGAAGTTAATACTTCTTGGTCTTGACCAGTGGTTGTTTAATGCGAATTGGGCATCAGGAGCGACAACGGAGCTCATTGACGATTCTAATCGCTTAGATACCGTACTACACAAAAACTGGACAATTTACCAAGATTATGCAGCGGGAAAGTTCTCCTTAGCCAGATTAATCACCTTTGGTGACCAGAACTACGGAAGAATCGGGTTGACTGCGATCGTGAACAAAGATGGTTTTCGCAACGATGGTAGTTATTATTATGGAAAATATATTGCAAATCCGTTGAGTCCCGAGAACGAAGACTTTCAGTACAAGAAAACTTTACAGATGATCGCGAATGGTGAAGCCTGGTTCGTATACGGTGACCATGTCTTCGCTAACTCGTTAACTGAACTTGAGAGGTTTTTACGGTTGACTCAGGAAAAGAATATCCATGTAGTGGGGTTTTTGCCGCCCTATGCCCATCAAATATACACGAAGCTGATGGCTATGCCGGATCAGTATCACTATATGACTGAGATCGTCTCTGCCGTTGCTCCACTATTTAAGAAGTATGGTTATTCTTTCCGTGATTTTTCCGACGTTGCGTCACTCGGGTGCACAGATAGTGAGACAATCGACGGTTTTCATGCCTCAGAAAAAGCTTACCTGCGCCTCTTCCTGAGTTTGATAGAACAGGATCCGCAGTTAAGCATGGTAGCAGCCAATGGTGAATACTTGCGCAAGCGGCTCGCAGAAGCGGAGTCGTCTTACGTGGTTTTCGGCAACGACGAGTATTAGGTAGATTGTCTCAACGTGTTTGTGTAAATCCCTGCTAACATCAACCTACGTCGCGCCGTGCTCTTCCTACGCTCTTAAGCATCGAGAGAGAAAGACGCGTGCTGCGCACGGCAACACAATAACCTCCAGCCATTTCCCTGCCTTCTAATCCCAGCTTGCCACCTGCCTAGAACCCGTTGGCTCTGGATCGGTGCCCACCGCACCCCACCTCCCCTGCCATTTAGTTAGACAGCAGGGGAGGCTGGCGAATACCTCCCCCACTGTATTTATTTGAACTCGTACGCTCCGATATCGCACACCGCCTCTTGAGGCCGAGACGTCCCGTCGGCGTCAACAGCAGAGCAATAGGCGTTGGCGCCAGCATTGCGGAGCGGCGAATCTGCCCTCAGATGATAGTCACCACCGGAGAAATTAACGAATCCGGCTGGATCAATCTGGGGATCCGTGATCTTCCGAATTACTGGAGAGGGATCTTTGAGACTCGCTTGGAAGAAAGCCTCCGAAAGCGGCTGAACCACTCGTTCGTCGGATGCCCCGGTGATTGTAAGCCAGATGCGTCCATTTTCCGGATAGAAGATGGCAGTATTACGCCAGGTATTAGTTGAGGTTGCGAGCGTACCGAGCGTTCGTATGGGGAATGTCTCTGTTTTTGTAAAGTACAGACTGTTGTTAGCAAAAAGATTGCGTTGTGCCCCTCCTATATCGAAGAGAACAAGGGCATTTTTCTGGGGGCTGACCCAGTCCGTCTGAATCAGTGTGTTGTTCCGAATGATGCTATCTACAACGTTCCACACATACATCCCGGTCGCGTTATTGACAAAGACATTATTCTCGATGAGATGCTTACTATGCGGAACGGTACAGCGATTGCTGATGATTTGGATCCCTGAGCCTGTGTTGCCAATAAATTCGTTGCGACGAATCGTGACATTTGACAAGCTGCGCTCACAGATCGCCTTGTCTTCCGAGGTAGCGTCTGCCGCGTCGTTGCCCGGTTTTGAGAGATAAATGCCGTGGCAGTGAGCATAGTTCTGCCCGTCCCACAGGGGAGAGGTACAGTTGTTATCGCCAAGGCCATTACGTTCAAATCTATTATTTTCCAATAAGGTGTTCGACGTACCTTGAACAAAGGCGCCCATATGGCCAGCGTCATGGATATAATTGTTGCGGATCGTGATGTTGCCGTGGACAGTGGTGGCATTTAAGCCACTGAAATAATACACCGCCAGCGCGGTCGAACCAGCATTGGTAATATCTAATCCATCAATAATGAACCAGCTCGCGTAGGTCAGCACTCCACCGATGATCTTCGGTGTGTGGCCTGGACTGGCCATATAGGTAATGGGCAGCGCACGGGTGCCGCTGCGATTGATAGTGATAGTCTCACGATAGGTGCCATTCTTGATTTGGATTGTATCACCCGGTAGTGAAACCGCCGCCGCTGCACCGATCGTAGCATACTGCCCACTGCCATCCTGAGCAACAATGAGGATACGCGTGTTCGCTGGAGTTAGAGGGGCGTCAGAGACTCCACCGTCGGTAGGGGTAGCAGGAGGTGTCGGAGCGGGAACGGGAGTTGGAGCAGGGGCAGCTGCAACCGTCAGGTTGAAGACCGTTGTTTTGCTGACACCGCCACCGGAGCCGGTGACTGTGACGGGCGAGGTACCGGCTGGGGTGGAGTTACTAGTAGCGATCGTAACGTTCAACAGGCAGGTTGGCGTACACTGAGAAGCAGAGAAGGTCGCCGTTGCACCTATAGGCAATCCCGTTGCTGAGAATGACACTGGTTGTGAAGTTCCTGCGGTCAGTGTTGTGGTAAGAGCATTCGACACCGAGGCTCCTGCTGTCACTGAGCGGTTGCCTGCGTTGGTCACCGTGAAATCAAACTGGGTGGAGGGAGGTGGTGGTGATGGCAGCGGCGTTGCTCCGCCTGCAAGAGCCTGGATCTCCGTGGTGACTAACGCTCGCTTGTATATCCGCACTTCGTCAACCGATCCTTGCCATCCGTCTGCTGTCGGGTCGCCAGTGATTGCAGACCCAATGCAAACTTTATCGGTCGTGTTGGCCCACTTCCCAAGATTCGTCTGAGTCGTTCCCACTTGATTCCCGTTCACATAAGCTTTGAAAGCATCTGCCGTCGTATCCCAACTCAAGGCAATATGGACCCATTGATTCACCGGAATTTGATTCGCTGGGACGTCTACCACATCATTGACTCCCCCTGCTTTGTAATGAAAGCGAAAGTGATCGGTATCTGGCAGATAGAACACCTCTACTACATCTTTCGCTCCAGCACCGATGGATATAGGGGTTGGGTATCGTGTGGTGTCGTCAGCAAATGTTCGATAGATCCACGCTGCGATCGTACCCATGTCTTTGTTAAAATCGTCGGCCGCACTATTGGCCTCCACGTAATCATTTTTTCCGTCGAAGGCTAAGGCTGCGCCACTCTTGCCAGTAGTCCAGGTCGGGCCATTGACTAAAGTACCATCGTTATTCAGGCCAGACGCGTCGTGGGCTACTGTAGAACTCCCTTCATTCAACGGCCAATAGGCCAATAGATCGCCTTGAGGTGTTAGTGCTTGGGGAGTTTCTGTTACCGTCAAATTGAAGGAGGTATTTTTCGTGATGCCGCCACCGGAGCCAGTGACGGTAATGGTCGACGTCCCTGGCGGCGTCGATGCACTCGTTGTGATCGTTATGGTGGTTGCACAGGTCGGCGTACACGGAGAACCGGCGAAAGACACCGCCGCGCCTGTCGGGAGATTCGCTGCCCAGAAGGACACTTGTTGTGAGCTGCCGGTAGTCAGAGCGGTCGTAATAGTATTCGTGACCGATGCACCCGCGGCAACCGTGCGGCTACCCCCATTGCTCACGCTGAAATCAAATTGGGCCGGGGTCGGTTGAGGAATTGTCGGAGTGGCGCCTGCGGCAAGCGCCGTAATCTCTGTATCACTCAGGACCTGTTTGTACACCTGCACATCGTAGATTGCACCAGCAAACGGGCGGACTGTCCCGCGTACGTCTGGGAAATTGCCGATGGCAAATCCGCTTGTCGCGGCAAGCGTCATTCCCGTAGGTCTCTCAGTTTTGACCCCATTGATATAGAATCTGACCCGACCATTGACTGCATCCAGCATTACTGCAACATGCTGCCAGGTATCGAGTACAAGACTATTGAAATCACTACAGACAGTGCGCGTATTATCAGAAGTAAAACAAAGCCGCCGATTGTCGCGATCGGCGTAGAATGCGAGCAAGCGACTCCCGAAAATATACCCATATGGCCGACTTGCGATCCGGTTGTACTTAATCCGAGCAGCGATGGTCAACTGGCTGCTGGCGTTAACACCGAACCCGTCGAGGGTCACGAGGTCATTCACACCATCGAAGGCAAGGGCTTGATTGCCTGTATCGATCGTCCAGAGGGGACCATTGACGAGAGCGCCAGTGTTGCCGTTGCCTGAAGTGTCAATAGCTGTAAGTCCGCTACCTTCATTAAGCTTCCACTGCGCTATTAGGTTGTCGGGCAACGCAGCATAGGCGGTAACATTTGGTCCCAGAAGGAGAAAGAAGAAAGGAAGTATGTAAAGGAATCTGGGAAAGAGGACAAATAGGCGGAAGACACAAGTAAGGGGGGAAAGGGGAAAAACGTAAGACTTCACGCTTCAGTACCTCCGAGCAGAAAATTTTGCGGCCGACGAGAGAAGAAAGGAGCCTATTTCACTCTGGTCAGAACGCTCTCGTGCTTCAGCCGTACGCGATGTGCACTCTACAGGGGGTACTACATTCGCCCGGCAGCCTTGCAGCCTTATCTCTTACGGACCATGAAGACTTAGGCCAGGAGGCTTTGCGTCCCATCTTTTCAGGTGGTTTGCCTTTTTCGGGTTTCTCTTCTTGCCTCGTCATTGTCACTGCACATAGGCGGTGGCGAGAGAAACTTTAACCTATATTTGAAGAATAACCTAATCCGATTAAGAGGGTCCTAACAAATTTTTTATTTTGCGACTAGTTTGAGGCGAGCGCGCGTCGTTTATTTCGTTAAGATATTGAATTTGTTAGGGTTTGTTGCAATTCTGCATCGAACCTCGAAGCCTCACAGGGCGACGAGTGGACACAAAAATTCCCCCTCTGGTTTTCTCCAATACTGTTAAGGAAGGAACAATCGACGCCATAAATGAGGTTCTGTTCTTCAGTCGGTTTTCAGTCCATGATAGTCACAAAGGAGATAGCAAAAGGGGCCCTGACGTTATTTGCTTACCTAACTTGCGATATGTTACCATCACATAACATAGAGTGAGGAAGAAAAAATCGTTTCATCGGATCTCCTTCCTCTCTATAGCGAGGCAATCTCTTCTTGTCTCGTGATAATCGCGACCTCGTTCCTTCCTGCACTTCCACCGGAACGACCACGCAAATCAAAGACTCGACGTGGAGGTGAATCGAATGAAAACCTTCATCAACCTGCGATACGCAATTGTTGTTGCCGTCTTGCTCTATTTCCCGGCATCGAGTAGTGCAGGAACGATCACGTTTGAAACCCGTCCTGCTGGAACAACGCCCACGGACAATGAAGAATTGACGGCTCCGTATGTAGATGCCTCGACAATCATCACATTTGGATTTGACGCCAATGGTGATCTAAATATCGATGTCAACGCACGATTCGAAAAGCGGGGTACTGATCCCACATACGCTTATGTGACGGATACGGAAGATGACCTTGATAAAACCGGAACTGGTGAAGGTGGAGAGTGGGTACTACGTAATCCCAAAGATTCGGAACCTAATGCACTGAATCTCTTGAATAATGCATTCTTGATCAAGTATTCTGGGACGCTCGCAGCAAGCGTCTCTGGGCAAATCTGGGATATTGACGCTGGCGAGCAATACAACATTGAGGCCTTCGATGCGTTCAACACCTTTCTCTTCAGTACTTTGACTCCTGTGGGTCCTGGGACCTGCTGTGGGGGACCAGCTGACGGCTTGCCCTTCACTTTCACATTTACAAGCTCAGCTGCGCCAGTCGCCACCATCAAAATCACCCAGGTACAAGGCGATCGGGCGGCAGGTTTTGCCTTTGATAATTTTTCTACCACACCCACCCCTGAGCCCAGTAGTGGTATGTTGCTTATTGGCGGCATTATCATACTTAGCTTATGGCTAAGGAGACCTATCGACTCTGGGCAATCTTCTCTCTAGTCGGTGCTTGCTGCCTTCTCCCCAAACTGCACTGGCAGTGAATAATTTGGCTATCGGCGGAGGAGCTGTGCTACGGCGCAACGACGTCGTTTCCCCTATCTGATCAGCTAAAGCGTCACAGTATAGGCTGGCAAGCATGGACAACCATCGGTGTGGTGCTCCTCGTGATCGGCTTACTGACCTTCAGTCGGATCGCCCCCTGAGTTCGCCGATCGGCATCGAAACTCACGCGACTTCTTCCTAACGAGCCGAATAGAGAACTCTGTACCTGCCCGACACGACCAGGCTTGGGTTGCTCTGGTTATTCTGAGTGGCATGGTTGTGACGGCTAGCCAAGGCTGGCTGAGCATGCTTAACGCCGCGATGTTGGCAGCAGGGTGCATGATCATCACCGGTTGTTGCTCTGGTGCAGTAGCTCGACGGAGCATCGATTGGCAGGTGCTAGTCGTGATCGGTGCTTCCTTTGGTCTTGGTCGGGCGATGGAAATGACGGGTGCCGCCCGAACAATCTCCGCCACGGTCCTCGGTCCGACCGGCAACAGCCCCTGGATTGCCCTGGTAATAGTCTATGGCTTGACTATGGTCTTCACTGAAGTGATGTCTAACAATGTTGCAGCTGTTCTGGTTTTCCCTATTGCGATGGCTACGGCCAAGACGTTAGAGGTTAGTTACCTATCATTCGTGATGGCCATCATGATCGCGGTGTCGTGCGGGTTCGCCACACCCATCGGTTATCAGACTAACCTCATGGTCTACGGGCCTAGAGGCTATCGTTTTCGCGATTATCTGTGCTTTGACGGGTTATTGAACTTGCTGATCTGGGTGGTGACGGTGGCAATTATTCCGTTCGTATGGCCCTTTCGTCCATAATCTCGCTGAATTCGTAACCGGTGTGCAGGTAGCTACCCTTACAGAGACTCGCTTCACCGTCCGATTGGACACATTGGCGCATCGCCAACTTTGGCACGGGTTGAATCGTCCAGATCAGTACGAAACGTTGCATGGACACGATTCACCAAATTGGACAAACCGACAGTGAAACTCAGTTCCAGCAGCTCGATCTTGGGAAAGCATCTTTCCAATTGCGCATACAATGCATCATCAACCCGATTCTCGCGGGTCAGTACATCAGAATAGCGGAGGACCAGTTTGTCGGTTTCATCGAACGAGGTGCACGTTTCTGGTTCTGCCATCGAGGCCATTTCTTCATTGGTCAATCCGACGCTCTGACCGAGCATCACGTGGGTCGGTACTCAATAATGACAGGAGTTGAGTTGTGAGGCACGCAGGTAGGCGAGTTCTCGATAACGCGGTGAGAGATGAGGATTTTTATATAACGAACCTACCATCTGCACGAACCCAGCGAAAAACTCGGCATGGTTGGCGAACAACTTCATGACATTGAACAATGACATGCCCCATGACTCAAGCTCTTTGTACGTTTGTTGTACGAGGGCAGGGGCGTTTTCTGGTTCGACCATAGGAATCCGCGACATTCCTCGACCTCCTCATGAAAATAGAACCCGCACAATACCTGAATCGTCGGCGTTTTGCATCCTCGGGGGGAGATTAAGTCCTGTTACATACTTTTCCTGTGCGCCCTCTCAAGCTGTGATTCCATCATGGTAGAGTTCCTCGCGACTCGCGAGGCGTGCTACGGTTCCCTTGGGATGTCGGTACCAACCCGGATCACGATTATAGCGTTCCAAGTTCTCACGCACTTTGAGGACTGTGAGCAGACCGCCCATGGTAATGTAATCGAATGGTCCCTGTCCGCCACGCATCGGGATACTGTTTAGCGGTGCCTGTAAATGACCCCTCTCGATATGGATGCCGTGCTCAGCCATACCATCGTTGCCCATAGTCATATAGCCAGGCAAGAGATTTTGCACTTGGTTATCCAGATCACTAGAGTCGACGCCAATCATATTCGGAAACTTGTCTCCCATCTGGTTCATCACGTGATGTGTCATATGGCAGTGCATTGCCCAATCGCCAGGCTCATCAGCGACAAACTCTATGGTTCGTGACTGCCCAATCGCAACCAATACGGACGTCTCGGGCTGCTGCGCCGAAGCAGGGATTGGACCGCCATCCGTCTCTGTCACGCGAAACCGATAGCCGTGCAGGTGAATCGGATGGTGGCTCATGGCAGCGACGTTGGCGATACGGATACGTACTCGATTCCCAAGCTTCACCATCAATGACTCAGTGGCGGGAAAGACACGCGCATTGAAGGTAAAGACATTAAAGTTGGTCATCTCGTTGGGGTTTGGTCGTGAGGTGCCGACATCGAGCCGCCATTCGGAGAGGAGAAGCGCAAAGTCCCGATCGGGTTGTATTTCCTTTGGCCTCCGAGGATGGATCACAAACAGTCCCATCGTGCCGAGCCCCATCTGGATCATTTCGTCATGGTGCGAGTGATACATGTATGTTCCGTGCTGGCGCAAGGTGAACTCATAGCGGAATGTCTCCCCTGGCTTGATCACGCGCTGGGTGAGACCACCGACCCCGTCCATGCCATTCGGCAGTCGGAGCCCGTGCCAATGGACACTTGTACCACTAGGCAGCCTATTTGTGACATATATACGAACGCGATCGCCTTCCACCGCTTCAATCGTCGGGCCGTGTACCTGACCGTTGTAGCCCCAACAGGTAGCTTCCAGACCAGGGGCGAACTCATGCTCTACCTCTTCAGCGACGAGATGATAGACTTTCACGCCGTTTATGACTTTCCATGGCAGTGAGATATTGTTAGGTGTGACGACTGGTGTGTAATCCTTTCCTGGCTCGCCAGGTGGTAGGATTGGCGTCGAATCAATACGCTCAAGCGATGGTGTACTGCTTTCGTCGGAGGTGATGGCTTCACGTCTCTGGTCAGACCTGTGGTGTGTGTGATTGCTTTCAACAGCATGGGCGCTACGAAGCACGAGCGCCCCACTGCTCAGTGCGGTGGCTCTGGTGAGAAACGAGCGGCGGTCTATTGCATTCGTGTTGCCCGTCTTTTTCATAGCGATGATGTTCCTTTCGTGCGACTGATTACTGGAGAGTCGGGAACGGAAAGCGCGGTACCTGCTCAAGCGTTGGCGTCACTGGTGTAGGTTCCGTCGGAGGGAGTCGCCCAGCGAGGAGGAGCGCGAGGTCTGCGCGCGCCATCCAGTATTCCCGCAATGCATCAAGGTAGCGGACGGCCATGGTGATCTGCTGCTCCCTCGTCCGAAAAAGCTCCAGCGGCCCGAGCTGCATGGCAGTGTACTGGAGCCGCGCTTCCTGCAGGATGCGGGCGAACAATGGGAGGAGTACATCCCGGTAGTAGAGCGCGCGTTCACCGTGCCCGTCAATCCGTGCACGAGTACGCCGGGCGACAGCACGGATGCGTACTGCGAGTGCAGCACGCAACTCACGGGCTTGACGAAGTTCAGCCTCGGCTCGTGCAATACGTGCCTGACCGCGATCGAACAAAGGCAGTGGAAGTAGGAATCTTGGTCCAGGCTGCCACTCAGGTCCGTCGCGTTCCCCTTTGCCGCCCAGGATGACCTCCGGAAAGAATCCACTCGTGCGGTCAAGCCTTATGTTCTCCTCAGCAGCGACAATCAATTGCTCTGCCGCGGCAAGGTCTACGCTGCTGTCGATGGCCCGAGCTTCAAGGTTGGCCATATCTACTGGTTCGCGCGGCGGCTCTGGCAGTCGCACAGGTATGGCCGTCCAAGTCTGAGATTCCTCTCCCCACAACCCCATCAGTGCATTCAGGGCCTCACGGCTTTCACCAGCAGTGACCTCGGCGAGCCGGAGGTCCAGTTTCGCTTCCTCGGCAAGCGCCTGTTCGGAGGCAAGATCGAGTTCCCTCATATTCCCTGCCTCGCGCATCCGCTGCGCTAGATCAAACGAAGCCGCCGTGGACGCTACCACCTGACGGCGCATCTCTACCATCTGCTCGTTGGCCTGATGTCGATAGAAAGCTGTCTGCGTCCGCCATGCAACATCAAGGACTTCAGCTGTAACGCGAAGCTTGGTCTCTTCGAACTTGGCTGCCGCTACCCGTTTACGGAGCGGTGTATAGAGAACGTCGATGAAGTCCGTCGCCACACCAAAACTGAGATCAACGGGTCCGCCGTCAGCCGGAAACCCGCTCAGGGCATCAACCACCGGATTGTGGAGCAGACTCGCTTGTACGAGGTCTGCCTGAGCGATCCCTAATTTGGTATAAAGTGCCTGTAGATCCCGGCTGTTCAACAGAGCGATCTCTATCGCCTCGTTTTCGCTCAGGCCGTCCTTCAATCGTACTTTGACCGCCTCTAGAGGAGGAGATGCCTCTTCGGTGCCTGGCGCCAAAGTAATCTCCTTGCCGATACGCTCAGTCACTAGGTGAGAGACTTGTGGAAAGCCAGCATTCGGGTCCACAGCAACGGCTGTACAGCCCCCGAGCGCCGTAGTCACAACCATGATATAGCAAAGAGTCAGGTGTTTCATCTTTAACCTTTATTTGCAAATCGTACGTCTGCCGAAGATACGCCAGTATCCCAGCCATAGCGGATGACGCAGAAATCGAGAGAAAAGAGGAGCGTAAGCACTCTCTGACAACAGATAGTTACACAAAATTGCAGACGACAGTACGAAGTGAGAAAAAGATTAGAGTCGAAGAACAGAGAGTGAGAGATAAAGTGGGGACGGTAAGGCGTGCTGCTTAATCGTATGACGATAAGCGAGAGGCAAAGTTCTTAGAGAGAACGTCGGCTGGGCCACACCATACACGAGAGAGAAGACCGTTCCTGATGCCATAAGAGCATCTGTGCCGGAAGGCATAGATGTGAGAAAGAAATGATCGCCGCAATTTGTACAGTGATCATTTGTCTTCTGCGGAACAGTCGAGGGCGAATGGCACGGCATTGCGTCAGCGGAATCAGGGCTCGCCGATGGCACCGTAGTGTGTACGTGCCCGGCGACTACGCATACCTGTGAGCAATAGAGCAAAGAAACAAGAGCGAGGATGAACAGTGATGGTATCTGCCGTAGCCCCTGCATGATGGTACGCTACACATGATCCGATGATGAGTCAACTTCAGCCTGAGATGGAGTGTGATGAGAAAAGTTTGCACGATTTACGGATATGGCTGCTCTTGCGTCTCTGAACCTTCCCGGCCCTCTTCGATAGCCCCCCAGCCTTCACGAAGAAGGAAGAACACTATAACGAGGCTGGCCAGTGGGTCCGCCTACCACCAGCCCACCCATGCGTTGAGTCCGAGTCCCGTCAGAAGGGTGAGTGAGAGATACGAGCACGCCAACGTTTCCACCGCATCAGCGGCCAGGGCGCGACTGCCAATCTGGGCAGCGACCTTGCGTCTTTGCCACGCCAGCACCGGCATGACGATCAACGAGACGATCGCCGAGAGAATGCCGATGATACTCTCGGCTGGGTGTTCATAGAAAAGGAGCTTGGTGACTGACTCATAGGCTACGTAGAGCGCCAGCATGAGAAAGGTAACTCCCACCACTAAAATAGCTCCCTTCTCGGCCTTCTGTTCCTCATTCGCGTCTCCTTGCTGATGTAATCTCCAGATCAGCACCGCAGCCGAAGCAACTTCGATATAGCTGTCGAGCCCAAAGCCCGTGAGCGCAATACTGCCAGCCACGACGCCTGCGGTGATGGCGATGACACCTTCCAGCACGTTTCACCCTACGGTGAAATATTCCAGGTACAATGCTTTCTGTCTTCTCAGTACACATCCCATCTTCCTTCAGTTGGTTAACCTCCCTGTCCTCTCACGTCGCGTATTGCTCGTCTCGCTCCTTCAGTTCGTCACAAGTGCTCGGAAAGGGAGGCTTTTCGTGACCGCTAGAAGACGGAGTCGTTATCCCCTGGGTGAACACTGAATGTGTGCATTGTCCGCCAGCGGTGTGGTACTCCGGCATTGGGTGGCGGAAGACTATGGTGTGAGCTAACAGGTCTAATGGAGAGTGACTAAGCGCATGAACAATCAGCACCGACAGCAAGCCCCAGGTGAAGAGCCGTATATAGTGTCCTACGAAGATTGTTTTTCAATCATGTCGTGACTTCTCAGCTCACTCAACTGCACTTTTTCAAAAGCGCTGTTGATACATTCTGCCACAGTGCTCCGCCGTATGAAACGAAGCCTAGAGACTACTTCTCATCTCTAAGAACGAATCAGATGAGTCCTCATCTGTGCACTTCCTTTTGTCAGACATGGATGGGACGCGAGCCGGCAAATGGATACTGTCCAGCGCCGCCCTGAAACGGCAATATCAATAACTGCCCAAGAGGCAGCGGAGTGCGGTACTCCTGCAGCCCAATGTCCATCTGTTGCTGTCCCAGCGCAGGTTGGGCACGATACGTTCCACACAACCGGTCCCACCACGAGAGCGAAAAGCCAAAGTTCGAGTTGGTTTCGACGACTCGCGTCGAGTGGTGAATGCGATGCATATCCGGAGTAACGAGAACCCAGCGCAGCCAGCGATCAAGAGGCGCCGGAATCATCACGTTGCCGTGGTTGAAAACGGATGAGGCGTTGAGGATGATCTCAAAGACGACGACCGCCCAGGGCACGGCTCCGAGAAGGAAGACAACCGCCGCTTTCAGGCCGAGCGAAAGCAGGATTTCCAAAGGATGGAACCGCAATCCAGTCGTCGTGTCAAACCCGACGTCGGCATGATGAACACGATGGAGTCGCCAGAGGGTAGGGACAGCATGGAACATCACATGCTGTAAATACAGGGTGAAGTCGAGGACCAACAGTGTGATCATCACGGCTGCCCACTGTGGCAATCGTAGCCAATGCAACACGCCTACCTGCTGAGTTGCGGCAAAGAGCGCAACCGTATACGCGGCACTGCCAACTGTTGCCCAGACCAACACCGTGTTCAGCATGGTGAGTCCGAGATTAATCAACCAGCGCTCCCGACGTGGCTGTGCGAAGGATCGTCGTGGACGTTCCCACTCCCATAGCGCTATAAAGGAAAAGACACTAAGAAACGCACTCAGGCGAATCACAATTTCCATAGTCTGCGCTCCTTATGCACGACTGCCAGCAGTCACTGGGAGTTTGTATGCCCGCCAGTCCGCCACTCCATCTTCCAAGCGTACCGCACGAAACCCGTACGCCTGCAATAGCTCGACCGCTTGGGCCGCCAACACACAGTAGGAGCCGCGACAATAGGCAACAATTTCTTGCTCTTTGGGCAGCTCTGCTAGTCGGGTCTTCAATTCGGCCAAGGGCATCGACATCGCACCTGCGATGTGTCCGGTTTCATACTCGTCGACAGGACGAACATCTAACAGGATGACTTCTCCTTTGCGCACACGCACGAGTAAGGCTTTCCGATCCACTGCTTCGAGCACGGCGGTGCCGGCGAAAAACTGCCGACTAATCTGATCTAACTCCGCCAGATGACTCGCGGCCAGAAGGCGCAACTCACGCAGAAAGCCGGCCACTGTCTCGCCAGCGAGGCGATAAGAGACGAAGGTCCCAACTTTCTCCGTTTCGACCAGCCGTGCGGCACGTAAGATCTGCAAATGGCGTGACGTGTTCGCGATCGTCTGGTGTATGTCCTGGGCCAAGCGTTCTACCGTGCGTGGTGCCTGGCCGATCAACTCCAGAAGTTCGAGTCGTTGGGGACTGGCCACGGCTTTGCCGATACGCGCCAGTTGTTCGTAGACCCGATCTTTGAACACGCGTTTGGGATTTTTCACCGTTCTTTCTCTATTATTCAATTAATTTATTGAATAATAGATCATAAAAGACATAGGTCAAGGAGAGCAGTGAAAAAATCACCGCACGGCGCAGGAGGGCTGTGACACCCTGCGTTTACGCTATAGTCGTCTGACTCAGTTCGTTCCGCTTATGCGGCCTTTGCCGGGAGAGGTCGGTGGTAATTGCGGATCTCTTTGATCTTGCCGCCAACAATTTCCAGGATCTCGGCGCCGATTGCCTCCACGACCTTTCCCTCTCGCGGACGGGTACCGTGAAACAACGACTCCGCCATGCCCCGGCCATTATTACCGGTGCATGACCGCAAGTCACAGCGACCGTCTGGGAAAAGCGCAAAGCTGGTCTCGTATGAGCGCCGCACTTCTTCCCGCCCTGCAAACCGTCTACCCTCCGCATCCACGATGACGGGGTGTTCGTGAAAACAGGCCATCACGCCCTCGATGTCATGGCGGTTGAATGCATCAAAATAGCGCTGGATGAGTTGTTCTTCGGGTGTCATCGTCGTGTCCTCCTCTGGGCGATTCAGTCGCTTCGTGTTGGCTTCTACTGCAGAATATCCACAGTGAGTAATCGATCCCTAATACATGGAATCAGACAAAACAAGCGTCACAGCAGCTCGGGAGAAGATGAGGAAGCCGACCTTTTGTAAACATGTTGACTGACCAAGTCAGTTATTTATAGTGTCGAGCATGGCGCGAAGCATTCCTCCCGACCGACTCACTCAACTCGTGCGGTGTGCTACCGCCGTATTTATTGAACACGGCTACCGACAACGCAGATGGACGATATTGCGGTGGCATTAGGCGTCGCCAAAGGGACGCTTCATCTCTCTGTCGAAAGCAAGGAAGCGTTGTTCGACCTTGTCATGCGCTGTGCGGATGTGGAGCCTCCGCTACCATAGTTCACCCCTCTATCACTGCCGACTCCACAACCTGGCGCAACGCTCGCGTGTATCCGTGAGCGGTTAGTGCGGAATCAAACACTCCTTGCCCTTACGACAGCGTTCAGCCGACAACGCGTGAAGGCTGTACGAGCGGAACTCGCTGTCATTGTCGGTGAACTGTATGACACCCTCGCCCGTAATCGACATTACATTAAGTTACTCGAACGTGCCGCGCAAGACCTGCCGGAACTGGCTGCCTTATGGTTTGACACTGCGCGGGGCGGATTAATCGCGACCCTGGCGCACTACCTCGAAACACGCATGCAGCGCCAACTGTTACGTCTGTTGCCTGACACGACGGTCACCGCGCGGCTGATTATTGAAGCCATCTCGTTTTGGGCCGTGCATCGCCACTGGAACCTGCGGCCTCAGGTCGTGGAAGAAACGGTCGCACGCGACACGGTCGTGCAGTTCATTCGTCACGCACTCGCCAAGTAAGGAGGAAGTATGATCGCGAAAACTCTCCTGAGAGGCTTCGTCTTGTCCATCAGTCTGACCGTTCACGTTGTGGCCGAGGCCGTTATCGAGTGGCCAGTCACCGGCGGTGATTCCAGTAGTATGCGCTATTCCCCACTCACGAACATCATGATCAATCGCGGCGTTGCCTACTGGCAGGCAGCAAATACGCCCGGCCCATGCGACCGTCGTGTCTTCCTGGCCACCTGGATGCCCGGTTAATCGCACTTAATGCAGTCACAGGCAAACCCTGCCAGGATTTCGGTGCCCAGGGCTCGGTGAATCTCCTCGACGGCATTGTCATGCCCAGCACATGGGCTACGCTGTAGTGGGTCTATTCGCGCATGAGAACGGGATTACGGTACGGACAGATCCGCGACGCGCTGATGGAAAACGGACAGTGGTGCCACAAACCGCGGTGGGGCATGCTCCACGCCATTGATCTCAACACTGGGGAACTCCGTTGGCAGATGCCAATTGGGGAAGACCAACAGCGTGGGGTGCGTGGCTTGACGAATTTCGGACCACCGCTGGTCACCGCTGGCGGACTGGTGTTCCACGCCGGTTCCACAGAGTTGAAGTTGCGAGCCCACGATGCGCAGACCGGAGCGATACTGGCGACCTTTGTTCTTCCTGTCGGTCTTCATGCCGGGCCCATCTCCTACAAACTGAAACCCGACGGCAAACAGTACCTCGTCATTGCGTCCGGTGGTCACCAGGGGCTCGGGTCAAAACTGGGAGACGCTGTGATTGCGTACACCCTCCCAGAGAGCGACCCCGCCACTATTTCGCGGAAGAAAGACAACAGGGATTGACCGAAGCTCTTAGGCTGCTTAGTAAGAACTAGAGGACGATGAAACAACGTAACAGACATCGCTTGTGGATAGTGGGTGTAACGATTCTGGCCCTGTGCTCTTTTCTGGTCGGGACCAGTTTTGCCTGCTTCCAAAAAGGCACTGCCACTCTTGCAATGGCAGAGAACTGTTGCCAGAGCCACTGTCAACATGCAAATGGGATGACTGGCGAGGCCGCGACTGACTGTTGCCAGAGCCACCATGCACAAGCTGCTCAAGCATTTCCCTCTTCATCTCCAGCCAAGACCGTAGCTCTTGCAATCTCTACTCTAGCGATTGCGTTGATCCCATCTGCAGCGTTACAAAGTGTAGATCAGGCTTGGCGACAGCGGTCCATTGAGGAACGCCCCCCTCCGTCTTCACCCTTTTATACCCTTCACTGCGCTCTCCTGATCTGATCTGTCCTTTCTCTGCGTGTGTTCGTTCGCAGAGCCATATCTCTGGCTCACTGTGCCCACCAACTTCCGTCACGTGAATAATGTTTTTGCTGCAACGGCGCCACGTACAAGATCTCGTCGCACGGATTAAGGCGGGTGAATCCGCTGATCCCCGAGAGATCGATAAGCTATTCAGGGAAAGCTCACAATAGCGGGACTCAGCCGAGCAGAACTGAGCTTTCAAGAAAGCCTTAGCGCGGCTCGAAAGCGCCTCCGAGGGCGAGCGCCTCAGCCTCACCTTCCGGTTCTGCGCCACGATTCTCACGCTGAAAACGAAGACTGGGGCAGTAGCCCACTGCAACGCCATCGCCAAGAAATACGAGGAAATCGCGAAAGAGTACGAAGCACTGACAAAGATACACAGGAAGATGGCCAAGGCGGCCAAGTAAAAGCGGAGGAGGGCATCTCAGGAGCGAGGTCCTTTCTTGGGAGGAATCTATGCATGCAACTGCACACAAACTGAGCGTCCTACCGCTCCTGGGCCTGCTCTTGGTGTGTACGAGCAGTGTGTTCGCGCTTCCGCGCGTTAGCTTTGCAAACGACAGCACAATGAGTGAGGCGAGGGTAGGCGAAACAGTGCATGGTGGCGAAGAGGATACCGTGTTCCGGCACGAGGCGTTGTCCCTGTACACCGTACTCGCCTATGCGCAAGAGCACAGCCCTACTATCCAGGCGGCCCGGGCGCGCGTGCTTGCCGCTCAGGAACGGCCCGTGCAGGCGTCTGCTCTGGATGACCCCATGTTTACCTATGAGGGCTTCAACATACCCGAGCACTTCGACCTCACTCGCACCGATAACAACATCCTTAAACTTTCACAGAAGCTCCCATTTCCCGGCAAGCGCCGGCTGCGGGGTCAACTTGCCAGCCACGAAACTACAATTGCACGGGAGGAGCTACGGATGGTCGAGGTCACTGTGTGTGCTGAGGTGAAGAAAGCCTACTACGACCTGTGGCAGGCGCATCAAAATCTCCTCGTCTACTCACGCGAAAAAGAACTCGCGGCTCAGTTCGCCACCATTGCTGAGAAGAAGTATGTGGTTGGCCAAGCTTCACAACCAGACGTGCTGCGCGCCCAAGTGGAACTGACGCGACTCATTACACGAGTGACAACTAAGACCCTGCAACTTGAAGAAGTACGAGCGACGCTAAATGGGCTCTTAAGTCGTCCGCCTGAGGCTTCACTTGGAGTGCCACAAGATACACCAACACCGGTTGTGAGACAGACGTTGGCAGAGTTGACAAAGCTGGCCCTGAACACGCGACCGGAGATTACGGCGAAGACCGTGGCGGTCGACCGCGACGCTACGGCCATGGCACTTGCTCAGAAAGCTTACTTTCCAGACTTTGAAGTCTACGTCGAACGGTTCTTTAACGCGGGAAGGAGAGATGGGGTTGGCGTTGTGTTCTCTGCGACCATTCCTTTTGCCTACCGCGAGAAGTACGATGCTGGAGTAACCGAGGCCAGAGCACACCTCAACGCTAGTAAGGCCGACTTACGCGCAGCTCAGGATACTACACAGGCCGATATCAAACGTGCGTTCGTACGTGCGCAGATTGCCGCCGAGTTAATCAACCTCTTCTCTCACACCCATATCCCTCAGGCCGAGCAGACATTGGATTCGTCCCGCATCGGCTATCAGACCGGCAAAGTAGATTTTCTCTCACTGCTCGACAGCCTGCGCGTCGTCGAACAGGTGCATCTCGAACATGTCGCTGCCGCTACGGACTTTGAGAAAGCATATGCCGACTTGGAACGGGCAGTGGGGCAAACCTTACCGAGGCAGTAACGATGCAACCACACAAATTGTACAGTCTCTTTGCCGGATTCTCGCTTGTTGTTTTCCTGGCATGCACGGCCGGATTCGCTGCTCCTGAAGGTTCCTGGCCTGAGGACGTTGCAAGCGCTCATACTGCCTCTACAGGGGTGTTGGGAGAAATGTCTACTCCTCAAGCCACTATTCGTTTGTCTCCCGCACAACGCCAGCTGATCGGTGTCACGTCCGCCACGGTTGAGCGGACAACTCTCAAGAAAATAATCCGTGCGGTTGCGCGGGTTGACTTCGATGAGCGGCATCTAACCGACGTGACCTTCAAGGTCGGCGGCTGGGTGCAAGATCTATTCGTTGATTACACCGGAAAACCAGTACGCAAAGGCGAGCCGTTGCTTACCTTATACAGTCCAGACCTCGTCACCAGCCAGGAAGAATATCTCCTCGCACTTCGCACCTGCGACCAACTCACCCAGAGTTCGCTACCCGAAGCGCGGAACGGAAGCCGAAGACTAGTCGACGCCGCACGGCGTCGCTTGTTGCTGTGGGACCTAGCCCCGCAGCAGCTCAAGACCTTGGAAGAGCGCGGCGAGCCGCAGACTTATGTGACACTCTCTGCTCCAGCCTCAGGGATAGTCATAGAGAAAATGGCAGTAAAAGGCATGCGAGTAGAACCCGGGACCAAACTCTACCGTATCGCCGATCTCTCCACCGTCTGGCTATATATGGACATTTACGAGTCTGAAGTGCCACTGGTGCGCGAGGGCCAAAAGGTTACCATCACGCTCTCCTCTTACCCCAAAGAGACCTTCAGCGGCACGATTACGTACATTTATCCTTACCTCGATATCCAGACGCGGACCAATAAGGTGCGCGTAGAGTTCGCCAATCCGCAAGGCAAACTCAAGCCGGGTATGTATGCAAACAGTGAGATCGATGTCAATCTGGGCACGGTACTCACCGTTCCCGAGAGCGCGGCGCTGCAGTCCGGGCTCAAGCAGCTCGTCTTTGTTGAGCTAGAGCCGGGGGTCTTTACTCCGCGTGTGGTAAAGCTCGGTGTCAAAGCCGACTCTCGTTTTGCCGTCGTAGCAGGTCTCGCTGCGGGTGACCGAGTGGTGACCAGCGGCAACTTCCTGCTCGATTCTGAGAGTAAGCTGCAGTCCGCTACGAGTATGATGGGCATGATGGGCGCGGTTGGCATGGGCGATTGGAAAATGGAGAGTGCCCGACCTATGGAGATGGGCGCTCAAGCCATACAGGCGAAACTCGTAGAGAAAAAGATCGGCTCTCTCACTGTAACTGTCTCTACCGTGCCTGGCATGGCGAAACTCGGCGAGAATACCCTGCGCATTCAGGTAAAAGACAGCACTGGCACGCCGGTCACAGATGCCGTCGTCAACCTCGATTACACGATGGATATGCCCGACATGCTGATCGACAAAGCTACAGCCAAACACATGGGAGACGGCATTTACGAAGCTCCAGTGCGCTTCGCCATGGCTGGACCGTGGGGGGTAACGGTCAGTATACGTCGTCCTGGACAAGTGGAAGCACGCGAACGGTTCACTGTCAGTGTGGGGCAATGAAAATGGTCCTCACCCTCAAAACAGAGATTGTTTCGCTTTGCTGCTCAGAAACAAAATCGTCGACGCATCTCCGATACTCGTGCCACCGCGTCATTCCGGGCAAGGCCGTAGGCCACGACCCGGAATCCAGGAAGAAAAAACCGGATTCCCGTTCCCCAGTAAGGACTAGGGACAGGTCCCCTAGAGGACCGGGGACAAACTGCGCGGGAATGACGGCTCGGGGGATGCCCCCGTTTCTGATTTCACGCCTAGCCCGCGCAATGGACAGCTCGCAATGACGTTGCAGTTTAGTCTCACCATATCGCCCTTTCGGAAAAGAAGAAGGGGGAATGCTTTGCTGAATGCTGGCCGCTGATAGCTGAAAGCCGATGTATGATCGACAAACTCATCGACTTCAGTGCCCGCAACCGCTTTCTTGTTATTTTCCTCGTGTTCTTCGCTACAGCATGGGGCGTGCGAGCAATGTTCCGTGTTCCGCTTGATGCCATTCCTGATCTCTCGGACCCGCAGGTCATTATCTTTAGCGAGTGGCCAGGCCGGAGTCCCCAACTCGTCGAAGACCAGATCACCTATCCAATCGTTTCCTCGTTGCTTTCCGCTCCTCGAGTGAAAGCCGTGCGCGGCCAGTCGATGTTCGGCGATTCCTTTGTCTATGTCGTCTTCGAAGACGGCACAGATATTTACTGGGCGCGCAGCCGTGTCCTTGAATATATGCAGGGCCTCAGCGGCAAGTTACCGGAAGGAGTTAGCCCAACGCTTGGCCCTGACGCCACCGGCGTTGGCTGGGTCTATCAGTACGCCCTGGTAGATGAAAGCGGTCAGCATAGCCTAGCTGATTTACGTTCGTTGCAAGACTGGTCCTTGCGCTATTGGCTGCAGAGCGTGCCTGGCGTTGCCGAAGTGGCGTGTGTAGGCGGGTTTGTCAAACAGTATCAGGTCAATGTCGATCCTAACCGACTGCTCGGCTACAACATCCCTTTGCGTATGGTTATCGAGTCCATCCGCAGGAGCAATAACGATGTCGGTGGACGGACAATCGAAATCGCTGGCACCGAACATGTGGTGCGTGGCCTGGGCTATATCAAGTCGCTCGCAGATATTGAAATGATTCCCGTTTCTACCAACGGTAACGGCACACCAATTCTGGTCCGCGACCTGGCGACGGTGACGCTCGGGCCGGATTTGCGCCGTGGCATCGCTACGCTGGATGATAAAGGAGAAGTAGTCGGCGGGATTGTCGTCATGCGCTATGGCGAAAACGCACTCAATGTGATTCGTGCGGTCAAAGCCAAACTCGCAGAGATTGAACCTTCGCTACCTCCAGGCGTGAAGATCGTGCCGACCTACGACCGTTCGAGTCTCATCCTGCGCGCCATCGGGACCTTGCGACATACGATTACCGAAGAGCTGGTGATCGTCAGTGCAGTGATTCTCATTTTTCTTTGGCATATTCCCAGCGCTATCATTCCTATCCTCACTATCCCTATTGCTATTATCCTGTCGTTTGTTCCCATGGATCTGCTGCGGGTGACTGCGAATATCATGTCGCTGGGTGGTATTGCCGTCGCTATTGGCGCGATGGTGGACGCGGCAATCGTCGTAGTTGAACAGACACACAAGAAGTTAGAGCACTGGCAGGCCGAAGGCCGGAAAGGGGACTACCGCGAGGTTGTTATTTCTGCAGTGAAAGAGGTGGCCGGACCGAGTTTCTTTGCACTGCTCGTCATTGCTGTTGCCTTTACTCCCGTCTTCGCTTTGGAAGCGCAAGAAGGGCGCCTCTTCAAGCCATTAGCCTTCACGAAAAACTTTTCTATGGTCGTTGCTGCAGTGTTGGCCATCACGCTGGACCCAGCGATTCGCTTGCTCTTTACTCGCCTCGATCCGTTCACATTCCGACCCCACTGGCTTGGCCGCATGGTGAATGCGATTCTTGTTGGCACGATCCACAGCGAAGAACACCATCCGATCAACCGACTCCTCATGCGGCTCTATCAGCCAGCAGTGGAGCTGGTCTTACGTGTGCCGAGTCTTGTTATCGGGCTCGCGGTCCTTGCTGTGGTGCTCACAGTTCCAATCTTCCAACGTCTCGGCTCAGAATTCATGCCACCGCTCAACGAAGGTACGATCTTGTATATGCCTACTACGTTGCCTGGCCTTTCTCCAACCGAGGCCCGTCACATACTCCAAACGGAAGGCGGGCTCCTCAAACAGTTTCCTGAAGTGGAGACGGTCTTTGGCAAGATTGGCCGTGCTCGCACTCCCACTGATCCAGCGCCACTCAACATGGTGGAAACCGTGGTCACTCTTAAACCCGAAGACCAATGGCGACCTGGAGTCACATGGGATTCGCTCCTCGGAGAGATGAATCGTGCTGTCCGTTTGCCCGGCGTGCCCAATATCTGGTGGATGCCGATCCAGACGCGCACTGAGATGCTAGCTACAGGTATCCGTAGTGTGTTGGGCGTTAAGGTGCTGGGGCCGAGCCTGAACGGCATCGAACAGGTCGGCCAACAAATCGAAGCGGTACTTGCTCCGTTACGCGGTACGCGCAGTATCTACTATGATCGCGCCTTGGGCGGTTACTATCTCGACTTCAACATCAAGCGGGAAGAGGCTGCGCGCTATGGTCTCACGGTGGGTGACGTCGAGGACATCATCGAAACCGCTATCGGTGGCAAGGATATTTCACGGACCGTCGAGGGCCGTGAACGATATCCGATTAACGTGCGTTACGCCCGCGAGCTGCGTGACGATGTGGAAATGCTCAAGCGAGTGCTGGTGCCGACTCCAAACGGGACACAGATTCCCATCATGCAACTTGCTGAGCTGCGCTTTTCGCAGGGACCGCCCATGATCCGTAACGAACTCGGGCAATTGGTCGGGTTTGTCTTCGTTGATATGGTTGGTCGCGACCTCGGCGGCTATGTCGAAGAAGCCAAGCGCGCAGTAGCCGAGCGCGTACAGCTCCTGCCTGGGTATACGCTCCAGTGGGCTGGGCAATTTGAGCATCAGCTTCGAGCTAAGGAAACTTTGAAGGTCGTTGTCCCGTTTACTCTCTTGTTGATCTTTTTACTGCTGTACATAAACAGCAAATCTGTTGCCAAAACACTCATCATCCTGGTGGCTGTACCGTTCTCGGCTGTTGGTGCAGTCTGGTTATTGTATCTACTCGATTACAACCTGAGTGTTGCAGTATGGGTTGGACTGATTGCGTTGCTCGGAGTAGACGCTGAGACTGGCATGTTCATGCTACTCTACCTTGATCTCGCCTATCAAGAACGGCGGGAGAAGGGATTCATACACGGGTGGGAAGATCTCAAACAGGCGGTGATTGCTGGAGCTGTGCTGCGACTGCGCCCTAAAGTGATGACCGTTAGCGTCTTGTTCTCAGGTTTGCTGCCAATCATGTGGAGCAACGGTACTGGGGCAGATGTAATGAAACGTATCGCTGCACCAATGATCGGCGGGATTGGGACGTCATTCGTCTTGGAATTGCTTGTATATCCTGCCGTCTTTGCCTTGTGGAAATGGCGTACTGAGGTGCGGTCCTGATGAAACGAGTGACATTGTTGCCTCTTTCTGCCCTTGTGGGTGGTTAGACAACGAAGACTTTACCTCAGTGTCAGATTAAGTTAGTTGTCGCTTCTACAACTAAAGCATCACCGCGCGCCCCGCCTTTCTCGGTTACGGCACCGTCACCGCATTACTGGTCGCAATACTGGTACCCCCGTTATTGGGTAAATACCGCACCTCAAACACCCCACTGCGCCCAATGCGGAACGTACACGACCCCGCCGCCTTCGCTGCTCCCGGCGTCTGTGTACAATTGACGTATTGCCAGTTCACATAGCTCAAGTTCCCGGCTCCCACTGGATACAACCCCAGCCAATCGCGCCCACTGGCATTCGTCACCCCACTCCAGTTCACCGTTATCGTCCCATTCACCGCCACCGTGCTCGGACTCGCCGTTAACACAAGCCCCCCACTGGGGGTGTCATTATCCGTGATCGTTACCGTCGCACTACTCGGTGAGCCGATCGTGTACGCTGCATTGGGGCTCAGCGTCACTGCGACGCTTTCATCCCCTTCCACTGTCTGGTCATCGACCGGTAAGACCGGGATCACCGCTGACGTCACTCCAGCTGCCAACGTCACACTTCCTGGCAATTGCGTGTAGTCTGTCCCGTTACTCGCTGTCCCCCTCACAGTGTAGTTCACCGTCACCGCCCCTGTAGTGTTGCCACTGCGGGTCACCGTGAACTGCCCCGCCGCTCCCCCTTCGGCTGCCGTGGGGGTCGTCGCTTGCACCGTGATCGTCGGTACCGTCGTGCCGCCACTATTACCCACCGTCACCGGGTTACTGATCGCTACGTTGGTAAACCCACCATTGCGGAAGTAGCGGAACTCATAGGTCCCCGCCACCCCGATGCGGAACTGACAAGAGCCATTGGCGCTCGCCACCGCTAAAACTCGCGGCAGTCCCGACTCTTCCTGCCACGCCTAAGACAGGATTATTCTTTGCAATCCCTGTATAGCCACTGGCGATGTCTGCCACAGTGCTACTGTCGACGCGCTCGTCCAACGGCCACCAACTAACCAAATCGGCAGGAGGAGGAACGCACGTTTGTCCGACTGCGGAGGAAGCGAAAGCAAAGAGAAGAAAAAGGGAACCCCAAAATGAAGAGTAGGTGCGCCATCGGTTGCGTGTCATAGAGACCTCGGTGTCAGTCCAGTATGTAAAATCGGCGGTGGATGATGAATCTCCTCAACACTTGCCGTGTCTATTTTGATGTGTTCATGCTCTCTTCCTGTTTCTCAGTCCTGATAGGGGGAACTCAGCCCAGAGTCTCACTGACGTTCGTACTGCTCTCGCTTCTGCCGCTCGAATTGATGCTTCTTAGATCTGCCGCCCCTCGGCTTTCACTGACTAGGGGAAGGAAGCCAAACGTCTTACGCCACATCTTGCTATAGCATTTCTACTGGGTGTTTCGCGCTCTGTTTATCAGCAATAACTCACAAGGAGTACTCTAGGAGACCTGAGGCTCAGAAAGCAAGACCCAATTTTTGCGCTGAAATGAGACGTAAGCGGTGATTGAACGGTGTTCTTTCCTCACACACGGAGAGAGCAGTAAAACCCAAAGACCCGTTGCGAGAAGAGCCGGGAATTTGAGTCTCTCTATATAAGGAGGAGGACATGCAGTTGTGTAATAATGAGCATGTGCGGCGCAGTGTCACGCAGTGGAGCGAGATTATGGGGCGGTATCAACAGAGTGGGCTGGAGGTCGGGACTTTTATGCCGCAGAGGGCTTGGGGCTACGGACGTTCGAGAAATGGGAGCGGCGGTTGCGGCGCAAAGACGAAAAGCCGGGACAGTTAAACAGTCTCCCAGCATTTTTCTTGCCTCTTATGAGGAAAAGGATTGACAGTCCTTCGGCAGGCAGTTACTCTGGCGGGTAAAATTCGAGCCCTTACAAGAAGTTAGGTACGGATGAGTGTATTAACCACAAAGGTTTTGGTTCTCAACCGATCATACTTCCCAGTCCATGTCACTTCTGTGCGACGGGCACTGTCCTTGTTGTATCAGGGAGTGGCGAAAGCGGTTGACCAGCAATATCGTACCTTTGACTTTGATAGTTGGAGTGCGCTCTCGGCGTCGCTTAATGATGATACGGTCAGTCTTATCGACCGTGTCATTCGCGTTCCTCGCGTTGTGTTGCTCGTTGGCTACGATCGTGTCCCCAAACGCCAGGTGCGTTTCAGTCGCTTCAATGTATTCGCGCGTGATAACAACACGTGTCAGTACTGCGGCAAACGCTTCTCTCGCAATGAGTTGAATCTCGATCACGTGGTTCCTCGTTCTCAGAATGGCCTGTCGACGTGGGAAAACGTGGTATGTTCGTGCTTCGTCTGTAATCGTGACAAAGGTGGACGACGGCCAGAGCAGGCAGGGATGCGACTGATCCGTAAGCCGGTGCGGCCGGAGTGGACGCCGTTCATGTTAGAGACGTTTAGTTTCCGTCGTTATCATGAATGGCTGCCGTACTTGAACGTCGTCGATGCCGCCTATTGGAACACTGAACTCCTTGAACGGTAGCTTTTCCTGGCTCCACAATATATAGTAGTACCTCACTCAAAGAGTCCTTATCCCTTGGGATTTCCTCCCTTACCAATAAGGGAGCGGGTGAGGGATTGGAGGCGTTGTGGGGAAGATGCGGATTAAGCAGCTCGAGCTGCTTGGGTTTAAATCCTTCAGAAATAAGACTGCCTTGACCTTTCCGGCTGGCATTACGTCGATTGTCGGACCGAACGGCTGTGGCAAGTCCAATGTGATCGATGCGCTGCGTTGGGTGCTGGGTGAACAAAGCCCGAAGCACCTGCGCGGCTCAGAAATGACGGATGTCATTTTTGCGGGGAATGAAGGAAGCGCGCCAATGGGTATGGCGGAAGTCAACCTCATTCTCGAAAACGACACGATTGATCCCATAGTCAACGAGAATGGCGGACTGATTAGTGTTAACTGGACCGAGTTGATGGTGTCGCGCCGCTACTTCCGTTCTGGCGAGTCCGAGTATCTCATCAATAAAGTGCCCTGCCGGTTACGTGACATCGTCGAATTCTTTCTTGGTACTGGGGCTGGAACCAAAGCATATGCCATCATTGAGCAAGGCCGCGTCGATCATTTGATCAACGCCAAGCCTGAAGAAATCCGTTCTCTTATTGAAGAAGCGGCAGGAGTCAGCCTGTTCCGCAGTCGACGGCTCGTGGCAGAACGGAAGATGGAACGTACGCAGGAGAATCTGGCGCGAGTGCTCGATCTTCTCCATGAAATGGACCGCCAATTGGGATCGTTGCGCCGCCAGGCGAAGAAAGCTGAGCAATATCGTACCCTACAAGATGAGTTCAAAGCGTTGGATCTCGCCCTCATTTGTCGTTCCTATCGTTCTCTTTCGGATGAACTCTCTGCCCTCGACAAGCGGCGGGAAGAGGTATTGTTACGAGAAGAACAGGTCGCCCAAGAAACTCAACGTCTGCAAACCGAACGCGCTGAAGTGGCAGAAACCCTTGGACGCGAGGAAGCGATACTTCATGAGCTAGAAGAACGCCGCCACGTCAGCGAAAGCGCCTTGCGGCAAGGGGAGCAGAAAAAGCAATTCCTTACTCAGCAAGAGCAACGGGCGACAGCACGAGTGACGGCTGCTGAGGAGGAAATCGTTGGCCTGGTTGATAAACAGCAACAGGTTAAAGACGAAATCATCGATCTTGATACGCGAGCGACCGAGCTCCAGCAACTGTTACAACAGGACGATGACACGCTGCGGTCGTATGAACACGAAACCACACGTCTGCAACAAGAGGTGGTGCTCCGCGAAGCAAAAGCCGAAGAAATTAAAACCGAAATTGTCGATCTGCTCAAACATGAAGCTCAGGTCCAGAACGCCTTGGCCTACGCACGACGACGTGCCTCTGAGGTTGAGCAACGGCTTCAGGCACTGGCGCGCGAGGCCGAGCGTGTTGAGCAGTTGCGGGCGGAGACCGAGCACCAGCTTGCTACCACCCAAGCCCGCGCGACGGCGCTGCAAGAGCGTTTAACTACCGGGCAGCGTCAGCGCGAAGAAAAGGCCGGCGGGTTGCGAGAAACCGTTTCTGCCAGTGAACAACTTGAGGGTGAACTGACTGGCGCCTGGGCAAAGCAAGCGGAGCTGCGGGCACGATTGGTGACGTTAGAAGAATTGGAGCATGGCTACGATCATTATTCACAAGGTGTGCGAGCCATCATGGCGGAGTCTGCAAGCGCCGAGGCTAGGCAGGGAATTTGTGGGGTGGTGGCACAGATGGTGGAAGTTCCGCAGGAGTATGAACGTGCGGTGGCCGCGGTCCTGCGCGACAAACTTGAATACGTCTTGGTATCAGATGTTGAGGCGGGACTCAGTGCGGTGGAGTATCTTCGTAACTCGCAAACTGGTCGCGGCAGTTTCATCCCGTTGGCACCGCGGAGTAAGAACGGACATGGGCACAATGGCAATGGTGATGGGCATGGACTTAATGGGCTCAGCAACAGGTTTAGCTTGCGCACGGTCGGGGAAGGAACGTCGCCGCTCTTGGATCTTGTCACTGTTGATGATCGCTATCGCGATGTGGCTGAATCGCTCTTAGGCGATGCTATCTTAGTGGCTGATTTGCGCATGGGGTTGCAACTCTGGCAGCAAAATGGGACGCACCAGACTTTTGTAACTCGTGCCGGTGAGGTGCTTACCTCACAAGGTGTAGTGAGTGGCGGCAGTGAGGGATCAGCTGAACAAGCGTTGCTTGAGCGCCGCCGTGAGATTCGCGATCTCGGAGAACAAAGCCGTGGACAAGAGGCAGTGGTTTCCCATCTCGTGCAGCAGCGCCAAGAGATGAAACGAAAGCAGCAAGAGATCGAAGGGGAAATTGCCTTGTTGGAAGCAGAAGCGCGAACGCTGGGGAAAGAGAGCGAGCTTCTGCACCGCGAAGAAGGCCGTCTTGAGGGCGAACGCCGGCGACTGCTCGATAAACAGGAAAACGTGAACTACGAGCGCCAGACGCTCGACGGTGAAATGCAAACATTGACGCAAGAGATGATGCATCGTCAAAGCCAAGAGGCAGACAGCAAGGCGCGACGACAGGAGTATGAGACCACGTTAGCCTCAGCCCAGGCAGAGGTTGCACAAGCGAAGGTCGCGCTTGAGCAGCACCGCACTCTGGGTGATGAGCTGCGTGTGCGCGTTGCTGAGCGACGTGAACGGCTTGAGGGGATGCGCGTGCAGCGGAAGCGTACGCAAGATCGAGAACGTGAACTGGCCGAGCGCTATACGGTGTGTCAGGGTGAGATTCACACTGCCAAGGTAGAGATTGAGCGAGTGCAGGCGAGCTTGGCGGAGCTGGCGGAACTGATCGCGCAACATGAAGCCGATCTGGCCGACCTGGTGCGCGCTGTTGCAGCTAAGCAGGAGACGTGTGCGCAATTGCGCGAGCAGAGCCGCGTGATTGAAAGCGGACTCGATCAGCAGCGTATTACCCGCTCACTCCTGCAAGAAGAAAAGACCCAGGTCGAGGTGAGTAGTGCTGAGAAACGTGTCGCGCGCGAGCACCTTGAGGCGACTGTCCGTGAACGCTACGAACTTGGGCTCACTGACATACTGGACCAGCACTGTGAGTTACCTTGTCCAATAGAAGAGGCGGAAACACGGCGGCAGGAGATTCGCGACAAGATCACGCGCTTGGGAGAAGTAAACCCAGGGGCGGCGGCTGAACTGGTGCAAGAGGAAGAACGTTACACCTTTCTCAAGACGCAGGAAGCTGACTTGCAGGGCTCCCTGCGAGACTTGCAGAATACCATTACCAAGCTTAATCGTGAGTCGCGCGAGCGTTTCCGCGATACCTATGAGCAGGTCAATACCAAGTTTAGCGAGGTGTATGAGCGTCTGGTTGAAGGTGGTAAGGCGAAGGTAGAATTGACGGATGCTGACAACCTCGCCGAGAGCGGAGTTGAGATCGCTGTGCAGCCGCCGGGCAAACGTCTCCGTTCACTCCAGTTACTCTCTGGTGGTGAGAAGGCGCTGGCTGCGCTGAGTTTTACCTTTGCCTTGTTTTTGATTCGTCCCAGTCCCTTCTGTGTGTTAGATGAGGTTGATGCACCATTGGACGACGCGAACGTGGGGCGTTTTAATCAGCTCATTCGCGAGATGAGTGAAACCACGCAGATTATTCTTGTGACCCACAATAAACGCACGATGGAAGCCGCGAGCACCCTCTACGGTGTGACCATGCAAGAGGCCGGCGTTTCCACTATCGTCTCTGTGAGTATATCGTAATGGCCAACTGGTTCAGGCGCAAGAAAGATACAACTCCTTCTGAGGAATCCCCTCCTCAAGAACATCATATTGAACCCGCGTCGCTTGCGGCCGCTCTTGCAACTGAGCCTGAGCCGATCGCAGATGAACCAACGGTAAGAGAGGAACTGAGCGCGGAAAGAACCCAAGGCATGTGGCGTCGTGGGTTAGCCCGTTTGCGGCGTGCACTTACGACGCCGTTGGGCCAATTGTTTCGCGGGCGGCCGTTTAGTGAAGAACTCTTTGGCGAACTTGAAGAGGCCCTGCTTGGAGCTGACGTTGGTGTGCAGACCACCACCACGCTGATCGAACGATTGCGTGAACGGTGTCGCAAGGAAAAGCCGCAGGAAGCGGGTGTGCTACGTACCTACCTCAAAGAGGAAATGCTGGGCATACTCAAAAAGCAACCTAACTCGCCGTTAGTTGGTGAGGCGCGACCGTGGGTGATCCTGATGATCGGCGTCAATGGGGTAGGGAAGACAACCTCGATCGCCAAACTCACGAGTCGGTTTGGTCGAGAAGGAAAGAAAGTGTTGCTGGTCGCTGCCGATACGTTCCGCGCCGCCGCTATTGAGCAACTCGAAGTATGGGCAGGCCGTCTCGGTGTCGAACTGGTGAAGCATCAAAGTGGGGCCTCCCCGGCTGCGGTGGCGTTCGATGGTGTCCGTGCGGCGCTTGCTAGAAAGATGGATGTGGTCATTATTGATACGGCAGGACGGTTACATACCAAAGCACCATTGATGGAAGAGTTGAAGAAAGTTCATCGTGTGATTGCCCGTGAACTTCCTGGTGCGCCACATGAAGTATTACTGGTACTTGATGCTTCGACTGGTCAGAACGCCCTCAGCCAAGCTGACACGTTTCAACAAGTTGCCCCGCTTACCGGAGTGGTTCTCGCAAAAATGGATGGTTCAGCAAAAGGCGGCATGGCACTCTCGGTGGTTGAACGACTGAAGGTACCGATCCGCTACATTGGACTGGGCGAAAAAGAGGAGGATTTGCAGGACTTTTCAGCCGAAAACTTTATTGATGCGCTCTTTTCTTTTAGTGAAGGGGAAGCATGACTTGACAGCAGAAGAATCGCTTACTACATTAGAACCTCATCTTTTTCTTCATGTTATGAGGGCATGGCACTAGAAAATCTTAAACTTCTTGAGGAAAGAATCAATGGTTTCCTCACTCGCCATGAAGAGATGCGCAATGAAAAAGCTGCGCTGGTCGCACAGTTAAATGCACAAGAGCAAGAAAAAGTTGCGCTGGTCGAGCGCTTGCGACAATACGAACGCGAACGAATGGAAATGCGAGCGATTCTCGAAAAGATTCTTAGTCGTTTTGAAGGGCTAGATCTTCAATAACAAGTAAAGGGTGAAGGAAATGAAGACGCTGATTGAGGTTAAGATCTTTGGCGAGACCTTCACCGTAACCAGTGAGGACGAGTCAAAATATGTCCAAGAGCTGGCCACCTTTGTCGATCAACGAATGCGTCGTTTTGATCAGCAAACAAAAACATCTCCTCTTGCCCCTCTGCGTGTCGCGATCATGGCTGCTCTAAGTATCGCAGACGAATATCTCAAAGCGCGGAAGCAAAATACTGAAGACACCGAGAAATTAGAACGCATTACTGCAAAGTTACTCTCCCGCCTTGAACAGAGCCAGCAGCTTGACCGGGATAAGAAACTAGAAATGCCGGATGCTGCAACCTCACGGTTTTCTCAGTTGCGAGTGACCCAAGAATAATTTTTGCTCGCATCCGTTTTGGTAAGCGGTCAGCTATGAGCTCTCAACAGTCAGCCAGTAAAAGACGCACTCAGTGATTAGCCGTCAGGCCAACCCCACCTTGCGTATGGCCCGCTCCGCTTTATAACTCGCTCGCTGCGTTCGCTGATGGCCCCGCTTGGCTCTATGGTTATAGCAGCTTATGGCAGGAGCTTTCTTGCCCTAGAGTGAGCGTGGCAAACGAGCTATGTGCCAAGCACTGACAGCTGAGAGCTGAATGCATTCTCAAGTTTACAGAGCACCTTCATGGACATGTTTCTGCCGCGGCCTTCGTACGAAAATTTCCGCTTTGCTGCCGGAAAACGCCTATGGATAAGCGCGGAAATCATTGGCCCATCTATCAGTTTTATCTCCTCTTTGCTAAACAAATACTATTAGTGCAAAAATCTACTGAGGAGGACAGCAGACTCGTTTTCTATGACATAGACAGTGTTGATGCTCTCCTACCGGTATTCCAGAAGGAGGTCGGTGGACATGGAGTCCTTGCTTTACATCATCGTGGGAGCGGCGGTTGGCGCTGGTGGTGTCTGGGCGTTGATGTTCTTACAGCGACAGGCGCAGCAGCAAACCTTAGCTTCAGCAGAAGAAACCGCAAAACTTATTATTGAGGAGGCAAAAAAAGAAGGAACCGTTTTGAAGAAAGAAGCCGAAGTCCAAGCTAAAGATGTAGTTTTACAAGCGAAGAACGAGGCTGAACGAGAAGCGCGAGACCGCAAACGAGAGGCCCAACAGCTTGAGAAAAGGCTGCAAAATCGAGAAGAGACCTTAGAGAAAAAAGCCGAGACGATCGAAAACCGAGAAGGAGAATTGACCCGTCGCGAACAAGGGTTGAAGAAAAAAGAAGAAGAACTGCACCAACAAGAGGAGCAGTATAGTCATTTGATCGAAGACACGCGTACGCAGCTCGAAAAGATCTCCGAAATGACACGTGATGAGGCCGCCCGCAAGCTGACTGAGCAAATGGTGGAAACTGCTCGTCAGGACGCAGCACGCCAAATCATGACTATAGAAGAGGAAGCGCGCGAGGAAGCCGAGCGACGGGCGAAAAAAATCGTCAGTGTGGCAGTGGAGCGCCTTGCGGGTGAGTTTATTTCTGAGCGCACCGCGTACTCTATTCATTTACCCAGTGATGACATGAAGGGCCGCATTATCGGACGTGAAGGCCGTAATATCCGTGCGATTGAAGCGGCAACGGGAGTAGACCTCATTGTTGACGACACCCCAGAAGCGGTGTTGATCTCAAGCCACAGCCCGATTCGCCGTGAGATTGCCCGCGTTGCGCTCGAGCGACTGATCTCAGATGGCCGTATTCATCCTGGTCGAATTGAAGAAGTGGTGAAAAAAGCTGAACAAGAAGTCGAGGAATCGGTACGTGAAGCAGGACAGCGGGCGGTGCTCGAACTTGGTGTTCACGGACTCCATCCAGAGATCATCAAACTGGTTGGTATGCTCAAGTATCGCTACAGTTACGGGCAGAATGTGCTCATGCATTCCGTTGAGACTGCATATATCTGTGGCATCATGGCTGCAGAGTTAGGGCTCAACGAGAAACAGGCGCGGCGAGCGGGATTGCTGCATGACATTGGCAAAGCCGTGTCACACGAGATTGAAGGATCACATGCCATTATCGGTGGTGAAGTGGCACGGAAATACGGTGAATCCGCTAAGATCGTCAATGCCATTGCTGCACACCACGAAGAAGTAAAGGCAGAAACGGTGCTTGCACCGCTGGTCGATGCCGCCGATGCCCTGTCGGGTGCCCGTCCAGGAGCCCGGCGTGAAGTGCTAGAGAGTTATGTCCGGCGGTTAGAGGCCTTGGAGCAGATTAGTAATTCGTTCTCTGGGGTGGAAAAATCATTTGCCTTACAAGCGGGACGGGAAGTACGTATCATGGTCAACCCGACCTCTGTCTCTGATGGTGAAGCCTCTATTCTTGCGCGCGAAGTTGCCAAGCGTATCGAGAGTGAAGTGACGTACCCTGGCCAGATTAGAGTGACGGTCATTCGTGAGACCCGTTCGACGGAATTTGCTCGTTAGGCAGCACAAAAAGGGAAAGGGGCAACGGCGAAAAGGGGAAAAGGAGAATTCTTTTTTCGACTCTTAGGACTCTTTTTCCCCTTTACCCTTTTCCTCCTTCGGAGTGAGGCATGGCGTTATCAGTCGACGCTCAACTACGCGAGATTCAGCGTGGGGCAGTGGACATCATTCCTTTTGAAGAGCTGAAACGGAAACTGGAAACTGGCCGACTGTTGCGGGTAAAGTTGGGGCTTGATCCCTCAGCGCCAGATCTTCACCTCGGTCATACAGTGGTGATGAACAAGTTGCGTCAGTTTCAGGCGCTTGGCCATACGGTGATTTTCCTAGTGGGCGATTTTACGGCCATGATCGGCGATCCCACAGGTCGATCGGAAACCCGCAAGCCGCTGACCCCTGAGCAAGTGAAAGCCAACGCCGAGACCTATACGAAACAGGCCTTCAAAATCCTTGATCCTGCTAAGACGGAAATCCGTTTCAATTCCGAATGGATGGGACCACTGTCGTCTTCGGATATGATCCGTTTATGTAGTCAATATACCGTCGCGCGCTTACTGGAACGTGACGATTTTTCTAAACGCTTTAAGGAAAATATCCCGATCCATGTGCATGAACTCCTCTATCCACTCGTACAAGGATACGATTCAGTAGCTCTGCGTGCGGATGTTGAACTGGGGGGGACCGATCAGCGTTTCAATCTGTTAGTTGGGCGAGAGTTACAACGCACTTATGGTCAGGAACCGCAAGTGATATTGACCACACCGTTGCTTGAAGGCACTGACGGGGTACAGAAGATGAGCAAGTCGCTTGGTAACTATATCGGGATTACCGATCCACCGAATGAGATGTATGGCAAGGTGATGTCGATTTCCGACAACTTAATGCACCGATATTACGAGTTACTGAGCACTGTAGATTTAATGCGCCTACAAGAAATCCGCGACGGGAAAATTCATCCCCTCGAAGCTAAAAAGCAACTGGCGACTGAATTAGTCGCACGCTTTCATGGTGAGGTGGCTGCGGCGAGTGCAGCCGAGGACTTTGCGCAGCGTTTTCAACGCCGTGAGTTGCCGAGCGAGATTGAGACCTTTACGTGGAGTGGAGAGGAACAAACAGTGTGGATTTGTCATCTGTTGCGAACCACTGGGTTGGCGAAATCGACAAGCGACGCGCGTCGAGCAATTCAACAAGGGGGCGTACGACTCGATAGTACGGTAGTTGTGGATCAAGACTTGCAAGTGGCAGCAACTGGTGAAGTGATCCTCCAGGTCGGACGACGACGGGTGATTAAAATTGTCTTTCCTTCTGCTGCGTCTGTGTGAGTTGTGGCGCGACGTGTTTCTTCTCCATCGCAAATGCCCCCACCAACGGAGTCGCAATTTCGCTGTGGGTTTGTGGCGCTGGTGGGACGGCCCAACGTCGGCAAGTCAACCTTGTTGAATGCCTTGGTTGGTAGCAAGCTGGCGATCGTCAGCCCCAAGCCGCAAACAACGCGCACGCGACTGCTGGGCATCAGGACGTTGCCACAGGCGCAGCTCGTCTTTGTTGATACACCGGGGATTCATACGCACAGTGGCTCGTTGCTCAATCGGCGTATGGTTGAGATTGCCTTCAACGCGCTTGCCGAAACCGATGTGACTGCGCTCTTGGTTGATGTCGAACGTGGGATTACCCCTGCTGATCAAGAGCTCGCGCGACGATTGGGTGAGGGAACTACTCCCGTGGTCGGCGTCGTGAATAAGATTGACCGTGTCGCCAAGCCGCGCTTGCTGCCGGTGCTTGAACAGCTAGCAAGCCTTTTGCCCGAGCGAGAGGTGGTACCAGTGAGCGCACTCACCGGCGAGAATCTTTCTGAGCTGGTGCCGATTATTGTTGGCTTACTCCCAATGAGCCCAGCTTTATATTCTGACGATGAGCTCACTGATCAGAGTGAGCGAACCATCGCGCAGGAGATAGTTCGTGAACAAGTATTTTTGCAAACCCAACAGGAAATACCTTACGCTACGACGGTGATAGTAGAGGAGTTTACCGAGAAGCCAGAAAAACGTGTGCTGTTTCTGCGCGCGGTGATTATGGTCGAACGTCCCTCACAACGAGCGATCATTATTGGCGAGCGTGGCGCTCGTCTGAAACAGATTGGGCAAGCCGCCCGTCTCCAACTGGAAGCATTCTTTGGCTACAGAGTGTTTCTCGAACTATTTGTGAAAGTCTCAAAAGGGTGGACAAACAATCCGCGTTTGCTGAAGGAATTCGGTTTGTGAGGGAGAAGAGGTGAAGCGCTGGTTGCCTGTGATTTATGCGTCGGCATTTCCGCTGCAATGGCTGATTCTGCATTTCTCCGGCATTCATCTCGAACCGCACTGGGAGGCCTTATCTTCCGGAATGTCGATCTTTGGTGCAGCATTTCTATTGTCGTGGGGAGCAGAATTGGCACAACTCGACATTCCTCAAGCCCTAGCGATCGCGTTTCTCGCCTTAATTGCTGTGTTGCCCGAGTATGCGGTCGATATGTACTTTGCTTGGCAGGCCGGAAAAGATCCGTCTTATGTGGCGTACGCGACAGCCAATATGACCGGAGCGAATCGCCTGTTAATCGGGGTTGGGTGGGCTACGGTGGTCATTGCCTTTTGGCTCAAGAATGGTCTTCGCGAGATTTCCCTTGACAAGGAACAACGCCTTGAGGTGCTAACCCTGGTTGTCGCAACGCTGTATTCGTTCGTTATTCCACTGAAGGGGACGTTGTCCCTTGTCGATGCATTTTTTCTGGTCCTGCTGTTTGTTGCGTATATGATTGTGGCCTCACGTGCGCATGTGGTCGAGCCAGAGCTGGAAGGCCCGCTAGAGACGATTGCTCGCTTTGCCCCGAGGATACGGCGAATATTCACCCTGGGATGCTTTGCCTATGCCGGCTTGACGATTTTCACCGCAGCTGAGCCATTTGCCGAAGGGTTGCTGAGATCTGGGCGTACGCTGGGAATAGAAGAGTTCATCCTCGTGCAGTGGCTTGCGCCGTTGGCGTCAGAATCTCCGGAGTTTATTGTCGCAACCCTGTTCGCGTTACGCGGAAATCCGCATGCGGGGGTCGGTACACTCGTATCGTCGACGGTCAATCAATGGACGATGTTGGTTGGCATGTTGCCGATTTGCTACAGCATATCGGCAGGACACTTGAGCGCGATGCACCTTGATGCACGACAGGTAAGTGAAGTACTGTTGACGTCTGCGCAATCGATTTTTGCACTAGTAGTGATCGCCAACTTTCGTTTCTCTCTGGCGGAAGCAGGATTACTGTTAGTGCTGTTTATGATCCAATTGTTCTTTCCTTCGCCGCAATTTCGCCTCGCATACTCCGTCGTGTATCTGGTGGTTGCGTGTGCTTTAATCACTTTAAAGCGGTCGGTCCGTCTTTCGGTTGTAATGTCTGCGCCCTGTTTCTTACGCCGTTCCTTACGGCGCTACTTGGTGAAAGTGAAGCGATAGCCTAAGTGAAAGATAATCCCCCGGCTTTGCCCCTGTCATTACCCACAAAAAACCGATAGGCGCCTTAAACGTACCCCTGGCCAGGCAATGTGTGCGAGCTAGAACATATCATTAAACGGGCAGGAGCTCTCACAGAAAGTGTGACATTAGGTGCAGCAGACATTCCCCTCTCTGCTGCACCCTCACGAGCGCTTCACGAATCGTCTTAAGCTGCGAAGGAGCACGCAGGAGCACGATTTGAGAAAGACTACCTGACAGAGATTCTTGTGGCACATCTGGGGATATCACGAAAGCCGCCCAGGCGGCGAGCAAGAACTGTCGTGCCTTTTGACGACTACCACGTAAGCGCGGGATTGATGCACAGAATATAAGGACTGGCCAAAGCTCAGCCCGGACAAATACTGACATAGAGTAGGACAAATTTGTCCTAGTGGCGATCGTAGGAAGATCGCTGATGTACCACATTCCGGCTAAGCCAAGGAGGGCAAATCATCGCCGGTGTTCTCTTGCTCCGTGAGGAAAATCACGCATTTTCCCTTGGTATAGCAGTTGCTGGTTAGGAGCCGTCCCTGGAGAAACCAGTTGTGAACCTAGATAGAGTAAGGTCGAAGAAATGGAAGTGAAAGATAAAGAAAAAGGAGAACATCATGGCAACCCAGTCAAGACCTAGCAGGGCAAGAAGAACAGATCAAATACAACGGATGGTTGGAGAGTTCCGTTCAGGGCCAGCAGTTGGTACCGCGTTGGTCGCTGGTGTTACCTTTACTCGTAAAGGCCTCCAATACGCGAATGTTGATGGGCTTGCGATCTTCGAAGGAGACATCGTCTTAGGAACGTTAGAAGACGTACGTGCGGCTGCGGATGCGGGCGCTGGGAATTTGCCGCAGCAGGCAGTCGGCATCAGTGGCCAGCAATTTCGCTGGCCTAACGGCACTATCCCTTACGACATCGATGCGGCCATGCCCAACCAGCAGCGTGTTACCGACGCTATAGCGCACTGGGAGGCAAATACACGCATCCGATTTGTTCTGCGTACAGCAGCAAATGCGGCTCAATATCAAGACTTTGTCCACTTCCAGTCAGGAGGTGGTTGCTCATCAATGGTGGGACGACGAGGAGGACAACAAAACGTCACGTTGGGTAATGGCTGTACCACCGGCAATGCAATTCATGAGATCGGCCACGTCGTTGGCTTGTGGCACGAACAGAGTCGAGAAGATCGTGATACCTTCGTACGGATTGAGTGGGCGAACATTGATCCTGCCATGCAACACAATTTCGATCAGCATATAGCTGATGGGGACGATCTTGGAGCCTATGACTACGGTTCGATCATGCACTACCCTCCCACTGCATTTTCGATTAACGGTCAACCCACGATCGTTGCCCTTCAACCGCTCCCGCCAGGCGTCGTCATGGGACAACGTAATGGTCTCTCACAAGGGGACATGAATGGCGTCCACATGATGTATCCCGCCGCGCCGACATTCAAAGAGGTACCGAAAGATCCTATCCGGGACACGATTAAAGAGATTCGCAAGGATCCAATCGTTGATCCCACTTTCAAGGAGATTCGCAAAGACCCTATTACTGATCCTGGGACGATTAAAGAGATTCGCAAGGATCCAATCGTTGATCCCACTTTCAAGGAGATTCGCAAAGACCCCGTCACCGACCCCACTATCAAGGAAGTGGGGAGAGATCCCATTGGCGGTGGCGGTGGTACATTCGCGGAAGCAACGACGATTCCGGGGCAGCCTGCTCACTTTAGTTCAGCTGCGGGAGCATCGCCATTTGTCATTGCAACGCCGAGCCGTATGGACTATGACGCTAATGCCTACCTTGCGGAGGCCAGTGCGCAGGTACAAGAGCTAGCAGAAGCACTCGCGGTGATAGAACAGCAGCAAGCTGAATTGATGGCCGCATATGATGCTGCTGTTCAGGCCTTGGATGCTCTGCAGCAAGGACAAGGAAAGTGATTCTCGTCATTTCGTACCCCGGTGAAGAGCATACCGTCGACGTTGTCCAACGCTTACAACGGCAAGGTCGGGAAGTGATGCTGCTCGACCTTGCCGACTTCCCGGCTAAGACAGGGATAGCATTATCGTGGCTAAGCGAAGACAAATTGTCTTATCTCGTTGACGGACCGAACGGGCTTATCGATCTCCGCAAGGTAAGGGTTGGTTGGTGGCGACGGGTTCGCCCATTTGAGGTCGACGCTGCAATTCGGAGTCCATCTAGGCGGGCCTTCGCTGTCAGCGAGACCTCACAGGCTGTAGGTGGAATGCTCGATGCACTCTCTTGTGAGTGGGTAAATCCTCGCGGAGCTGATGATACTGCACATCACAAACCGTACCAATGGGCAGTTGCTCGTGAGGTGGGCTTGTGTCTTCCTCGGACCCTTGTCACTAACAAGCCGGAGGTTGCTCGTCAGTTCATAGATGAGGTAGGGGTGGGAAGGACGGTCTTTAAGGCGTTTCTCGCTACATATGAGGCTTGGCGGGAAACGCGTGTCATTGAGCGTGCGGATCTAACCCAGCTTGAATCGGTCCGGTATGCACCTGTCATATTTCAAGAGTATATCGAAGGCATTGACCTCCGAATTACAGTGGTCGGTGATTCGATATTTGCGGCGGAAATTGATGCCCGAAAAACATCTTATCCGTTTGATATGCGGATGGTTGTAGGCGAGGCTATTGTGAGACCAACCAAGCTCCCGACCAAAGTGCAAGAGGCGGTGTTGAATCTTCAACATCGCCTCGGGTTAAAGTATGGAGCAATCGACATGCGGCGCACGCAAACTGGAGAGTACGTTTTTTTTGAAGTGAACCCGGCTGGGCAGTGGCTCTTTGTCGAACAACGTACAGGTATGCCCATTAGCCAGGGTGTTGCTGACTTCCTTGCTAAGCTCGACAGTCGTGAGACGTGAGCACAGGAGTGCAATGAGAACAATTGCCGGCAGAATTATTCTCCCTGGGAATGCTCCTGCTACCCATGCAGATTGCATCCTTGTAGAAGTGCGAGACGTTTCTGTAGCTGATGCCCCTTCAAGTGTTGTGAAGACACAGCGACTTCGCAAGGTTGCACTGAAACCACATGGGCAAATCAGATTTACTATCACTGTCCCCGAGGTCGCAGCGAACACGACACTGTCCTTGCGAGTGCACATTAGTCTTGATGGGAGTTGCGTCCTGAAAACAGGAGACCTTCTATCGACGGCTCATTGCCCAGTTCCTCATATTGGAACACCAGGTCCGATCGAAGTTTCGGTCGTTGTGGTCTGATTAAGGACTAGTCGGGGCAAGGAAGGATTTAGTGAAATTGAAAACCGCTATAGTTGCCACGCACGAAATATGCGTTTAATGCCGTCGATCCTTACAACTTCTCCTTGGACAAGCTCAGGACGAATGGGGTATGCGAGAATTCGCAGAAATTTCGTACACGGGCCGTTGCTTTAGCTGCGTAACCCAACCGAACCAGCCTCCGTAGAGATTGGCAAACTGCGTTTGGGATTCACGTCGACCTCAACTTCCTCTTCAGCCTCACTCTCTGGTTCGTTGCGCGGAACCCACAGACGAAACGTCGAGCCTTGTCCGACCTTACTTTCTACCTCAATGGTGCCGTGAATCAGTTCCAGCAAGCGTCGCACGACGTAGAGGCCCAGTCCCATACCGCCGTAGCGTCGGGTCAATGAGCTGTCGCCTTGGCGGAACATATCAAAAATCTCTGGTATCACGTCTTGTTCGATGCCAATGCCAGTATCTGAAACTGTGATGAGCACCCCGTCGTTTCGTAGATATGCATCAACGGTAATACGGCCCTTATCGGTAAACTTTGCCGCGTTGCTGAGGAGATTTTTCAGCACGACTTTGAGTTTGGTGCGATCGGAATAGACAGGAGGTAAGACGGTGGGAACCCGCCGGAGATAGCGCACCTCCGGTTTCTCACGTAACTCGCGCACTTCGGCTTCGACCTCATCCATCAGTTCAGCGAGATAGACCGGACGGAGGTCGACAGCGACCTGTGCAGCCTCCATGCGGCAAACATCGAGCATCGCGGTAATCAGCTCGCGGAGACTGCGAGCACTTTTTTCTATCCGTTGCAATGGTTCCTCTTGTTCAGGAGCTAGGCGCCCGAAATTTTGTTGCAAGAGTAGCTCGGTGTACCCCATAATTAGATTCACCGGCGTGCGCAGCTCGTGTGACATGGTAGCCAGCAGATCCGATTTGAGACGATTGGCTGTCTCCAGATCTTTCGCGCGCGTTCGTGCCGTCTGCGCAAGTTGAATCGCAAGACCGAGCAGCCCAGCCAATGAGAGTCCACCCACCAAGACGACTCCAGGAAGAAGGGAGCGTGCTCCAGCGAGCGGCTTGCGCCGTGGCCAGATCCGGACGCGCCAATGCAGATCATGCAGGTCAATGCGTACTTCTTGCCCCCACGACATCTCATACTTACGGCTTGAGTCCGTATGGCTATAGACCTCGCGTTCGTCTTCAAAGATGGCTACGGCGTACTCTGGCGCAAGGTTCTCATGCAGGATGGAATTAAAGAGTTCTTGAAAAACGAAGATGCCGGTAATAGTCCCGTCAAACTCGCCGTTGCGAAAAATTGGCACATAGGTGAGAAAACCTTTCTTGCCGGGCGAGAGCTCTACGGCAGACGTTACGACGACTTCACGACGCGCCAGCACTGCCTCTACCACCTGCCGTTGGCGTTCACGAAAAAGCATATCGATTTCTTGCGCACCTTCGCCGCCAAGAGACGGAACCACCCAACGGGTGAGTAACCAGGGGTCGAGCCAGGCCACCGCGTGGTAGCCCGGAAAGTGGCTCATATTGAGTTCGGCCGCAGCTTCCCACTCCTTTTGTGCCGGCCGGCCGTCATCTTCCCATCGCCGCACCATGTTGGTGAGCGCGAGAATACGCGATTGGACACGAGCGATGATTTCGTTTCTAACATTCGCGGCTTCTTTTCTAATTTGCCGCTCGACTTGCATCTGTTGCTCAGCGAGCAATCCCCACCATACAGATATTGTTACTATGGCAACGCCGGCAGTCACCGTGAATGGATGTTTGACAAGTTGCGCGAGTTTGTTCATCGCCACGGTTTTACCCCCCACTTTATTGTCGAGAGAGAGTCGATCAGGACCTGACCAGCAATCCTAGGTCTCCTCGTCTCCTTTTCCTCCATCGCCATCACCGCCGTTACCGCGGAGCCGCACCGCTTACCTCTCTCGCGAGCACTCTCGATAGCCTTTATACCGAAAGATGGACGCTGTCCCTCTCTCATTTCCGTTATAGCTATGCGTGGAATGGTTAGGTATGAAGGCAGGCGTCACTCTTTGTATAGATGTGACGAGCTTGCCATACCAACCCACCAGTGCTTACTGCCTAGAGAATCTACCTTCTTTCTTCAAGATTGGCAAATTGCTCTGGAGAAAGATTTCCGTACTACGGGCTCGTCTCTACCATTGAGCCCGCGGTGAATTTTGCTTATGGTGCAAATAGCTACTGTCGCAATTTATGTAGCAAGGAGCGTGCATGAAACGACAAGAGTGGAAGAGCAACGGCTGGGGGTCGGCAATAGTACTCGCGTTGTCTCTTTTTATTGAACTACCGTTACACGCTGATGAAGCAAAGGTACCGGCCTGGGCAGTTCTCAATGGCCGCAACATTACCGAAACGGATTTGTCTGCGGTGAACAACGGACAAACCGCACGGACGATGCAAAACCAGGTGTACCAGGCACGCAAGCAGGCACTAGATGCGTTTATTGCGGACCAATTGGTGGTAGATGAAGCAAAGAAGCGCGGTATCTCACGCGAGCAGCTTGTTCAACAAGAAGTCGATGCGAAGATTCCGACTCCGAGCGATGCGGAGATTGAACAAGTCTACAATAGTAATAAAGAACGCTTGGGTGGGAAGCCGTTGGCAGAAGCGAAACCCACTATTGTTTCCTATCTTAAGGGGCAGAAACGTCAGGCGCAAATGCAGGAGTTTATCCGCGGCCTGCGGCGTACTGCTGGGGTAAAAGTGCTGTTGAAACCGCCACCGCTTAACCTGACGCTCGACGGTGCACCTGCCCGCGGCCCGGCCAACGCGCCGGTCACGATCGTCGAGTTCTCGGACTTCCAATGACCGTACTGTGCTCGAGTTCAGTCTGAACTCGCTAAAATCCGTGAAACCTATAAAGATAAAGTCAAAATTGTGTATAAGGATTATCCGCTGGAATTCCATGCCAATGCGCGTAAAGCGGCGGAAGCATCCCGATGTGCTGCCGAACAAGGAAAGTATTGGGAGTACCATGACATACTGTTTGCGAACCAGAGCGCCCTCGATGTGGCCAATCTGAAGAAATATGCCACTAACCTCAAGTTGGATGCGAACCAGTTCACTACCTGTTTGGATAGCGGGAAACATGTAGCTGCTATTGCCAAAGACACTAGTGAAGGAGCGCAAGCTGGAGTGACTGGCACTCCGGCGTTCTTTATCAATGGCCGTTTCCTTTCTGGTGCGCAACCGTTCGCGTCGTTTCAAGATGCCCTTGAGGAAGCGTTGGAAGGGCAGTAAGAAAGGACTGAGGACTGAGAAGAGATTGAGTCATCGGGACATTAAGTCACTTGATCGAGTGATTGAATCATCGAGCCATCAGGTCATTGAGGAAAGCTCTGCATTCAATTTTTCAATGGTTCGATGAGTCAATCGCCCAATGGCTCAATCTTCTTTATTCTCTTCGTCCCCCTCTTGGCGTGCAAGAAAGAGCTATGGTAATGATTGCGCATGGCTGACAACGTAAGCAAAACTGAACGACGAGTGACTTCTAGTGTGTCTCCTTCCCGGCTAGTCACAGCGCCTGCCCGAACCTGGCCGTTGCTCACTATCCGTACCCTCGCTCTCATTGGCCTGGGCATTGCTGGGTATTTGTCGGTTCTTCATTACCAAGCTGGTGAGCACGGGAGAATTGAAACACCCCTGTGTACAATTAGCTCTGCGATTAACTGTAATACCGTCTTGGGGAGTGTCTACTCGCGGCTTTTTGGTGTGCCAATTGCCGCCTGGGCAACGCTTATCTATGCAATGATATTAGGAGTATCGTTTCTCGGTTCGACGGGTCTTCTCGTTTTTTTGTGTAGCTGGGCTTTCATTTTTTCTTTATACATGGCCGGTCTTTCGCTGTTCACTCTCAAGGCGGCCTGTGTCTTTTGCATGAGTTTGTACGCCGTCAACATTGGGCTCTTTATCAGCGGCCTCGCGCTCACTAGGCAGGCACGGGACTTCGGCTTTCGCCAACTACAATACGGCCTAGCGGCTTGTGTGGTCTTGGCTCTCGGGTTCGGATGGGCGCAGGCGAAACTAGCTTCTCTCCCTGGCCCCGGAACTAACAATGGCATTGCGGAAACGTATCCGAAACTCCGTCAGGTCACGCTCAACGTGGCAGAGCGGAACACCAATGGCTCGCCGCAAGCGGCAGTCACCATCAGTGAATTCGTCGACTTTCGGTGACCGGCGTGTGCTCGCGCCCGTGAGGTGCTCCACAAACTTGTAGAGAAATACCCTAATGACGTTCGTGTTGTCTTTCATGCATATCCTCTCGATAACGAATGCAATCCTAGTTTGCCTCGACAAGTACATGCGGCGTCGTGCTTGGCCTCGTATGCCGCAGAGTGTGCGAGTGAACAAGGGAAGTTCTGGGAATTTGCCGATCGCTTATTTGCTGACCAGCAACGTGAGTTCTCCCGTCCAGACCTTGAAGTTCATGCTGGTGCTGTCGGACTCGACATCCCACGTTTCAACGCTTGCATGAATAGCGGACAAACCAAGGGCATTGTCCGCAAAGATCTCGAGGAAGGAATTCGCATCGGTGTCAACGCGACACCGACACTCGTGATCAACGGACACGTTGTCGAAGGGCTACCCACGCCCGAACAGTTTGACACTATCGTGACGATGGAAAAGCAACGCGCAACGGCGAGGAAGTAACGAGCAACGAGGTTCGAGCTCCGAGCTATAAGCCCCAAGTAATAAGACTGACATTTAGAAGTGCTGGTGAGGCGAAGAGAAATTCGTGGTGATGAATGGACGCATTGAACGATTCGAGGATTTAGTCGCGTGGCAAAAGGCAAAGATCCTCGCTTTGGCAATTTATCAGGCAATTTCTTTCTATTGCAGAATCTTCCTGTGCTGAAGTACGTTCTCAGTTATATTTGGCCTTTGACGTTGGGTACCTTAGTCAGGATCGCTTTGAGACTCCCTCAATCAGACAGAAGAACTCTCCCGAATTCTTGGCGGCTTGCGCAATATCGTAAAAAAGCAACGCGATGAACAGCGACAAAAGCCTGCCAAGTGATTCGGTTCTCTATACTCGAAGCTGGATCCTGGGCCCTCGAAGCTCGTCTTTCCGTCCCTAGTCCTTGCTTTAAGCGACGATCACATGCTCCTTCGTAATGATGAGCGGCAGTTTCCCTGGTGCGATAAAGTTGGACTCATCTGCTCGCGTGCGTTCGTATTCCAGAGTCGTTGCCGAGATGCGCATCGCCTGCGTATCGTCGAACCAAGTGATAGCAACTCCATCATAGACTGGAGCAATGCCACTCTTGTACGCAGATAACCTGGTGTGACTTTGCACATAGCGGCGGACCACAGGAATAGATGCACCAAGTGGGCCGTGAATTTCCCGCCAGTGTTTTTGAAACGCTTCGATTGGCATTCCTGGCTTGTGGGTGACGAATTCGATGTTCTTGACCGCGTTGGGCGGAATCGCGCCATCTTTGATGATGTGTTCTTCAGTAAAGATCTGTCCCATCGTCGAACGGTCGAGAAAGTTGTGTTCGTCCGCTTGAGTTGCTTGAAGTTCCTTTGTGTCTACCAACGCCCGCAAAGCATCAGTGGTGTCGTACCAAAGTTCGGCGGTCCCGTCGTATACGGGCTCCCCTTTTCTATAACCAGAGACCAATGTGTGCGATTGCACGTAGCGGCGTAGGCCGGGCAATTTCTTGACGATGTCCGCATGCGTCGTTCGCCAGTAATTCTGGAAATCTTCTACCGACATGCCCGGTTTGCGTTTGAAAAAAGCGACGACTTTAATCATGTTGTTCTTCCTCCTGTAAAAATTGACGCGTATCCCTTCTTGCTGGTTTGTAGTCCGGAAAGGAGAAGCGGGTCAAGAGAAGCGTCGTGATCCATTGAGCACCTAACGGTGAAAGCGTATAAGGGCGAGAAGAGTTCCGCGTAATGAGGGATGAGTAACGAGTAACGAAACTCCTGTCTTTACTCAGTCCTCAGCCCCATTACTCATTATTTTACTTGGGGAGGAGAGATGCTCTCAGTTGGTTACATGCCGGATACGCACGGCGGTCCGTATGAGCAGGCGGAACCAGAATCCGAGCGCTCTGCGAACTTCGCCGCCCAACTTTTGCAAGAGTCCGAACAAGCCGAACGTTCTGGATTTGACGGGATCTTCGTTCCAGAACGCCATGCGCGACCCGAGTGCATGTTCCCCGCACCAACGACATTGCTGGCTGCAATTGCGACACGTACACAGCGAGTGAAGCTTGGCACCTATGTGTTGATGCCGCCGCTCTACAACCCCGTCCAACTTGCCGAGGAGACGGCGATGATCGACTTGGTTTCGCGTGGACGCCTGATTCTGGGGCTCGGCGTGGGGTATCATCCACGCTACTTCGACCATGTTGGCGTGCCGATCAAGCAACGTGAAGGGCGATTTGAGGAATGTCTCACCGTGATGCGTCAGGCGTGGACCACCCTTGGACCATCAGCGTTTCATGGTCGTTATTATCACCATGACGCGATCCATCTCACTCCGAAACCTTACCAGAAACCGCATCCTCCGATTTGGATCGGCGCATTCGGGCCGAAGTCGATTGCTCGGGCCGGCCGGTTAGGTGAGGTATGGGGAGCCGCACCATTCCTTGACACTGTTGATACTGTTAAAGCGCAACTCGACATCTACCGGGAAGCTGCGGTGAAAGCCGGAAAAACCCCGCGCGTGGCACTACTCCGTGATGGCTGGCTTGCATCAAGTATGGAAGAAGCCGAGCACACCTTTGGTCGCTTGTGGGTGGAAGAATGCAAATTCTATTTCCGCTGGGGGATGCTTGCGCCGACACCGGAGTTCCGCTCAGAATCAGACTTCACGGTGAAGAGTGTACGACGACACATGGTGTTAGGCACGGCAACCGATTGGCTCGAACAACTCCAGTACTGGCAAGCACTGTTCGGCGCTGAATGGCTCATCTTACGCTGTCGTCTCCCACTTGGTCCTAGCGCTGAACAAACCCGCGAATGTATCCAACGGTTAGGGGAGGAAGTGTTGCCAAGGCTAAAACGTAAGGAGTAAGCAGGCCGCTTTCTTGTGTTTTTCACGCGTCGCGTATTACGCATCACGTCTGACGTGTTACGTGTTGCGTAGTTCATGAAACATATTTGCGTGATGATTCTGTGGAGGAGGCTGCAAGAATATGGACTTCGAATACACCCCCGAACAAGAAGCCTTTCGTACTGAGGTACGAACCTGGTTGGAAAAGAATCTATCGAAAGACCTGTGTGTAGATGACCCGCGCGATGAGCGCATTGCACCGGACTATGAAACTTTTGTCAAACGTCGCGCGTGGCAGCGACAGATGTATGAGGCTGGCTGGGTGGGGATTGCCTGGCCCAAAGAATACGGCGGTCGTGGCGCGAGCTTAATGGAACAGGTTATCTTTGATGAAGAGTATACTAGAGTTAGCGCCCCAGTCCTTCCTGGATACTCTGGTATCGCTTTGTGTGGTCCGACCCTGGCGCAATGGGGAACCGATGAACAAAAGAAACGCTTCCTCCCACGCATTCTCAATGGTGACGACATCTGGTGTCAGGGATATTCTGAGCCAGGGGCAGGGTCAGATCTCGCAGGCTTGCAGACGCGCGCCGCGGAGGATGGCGATTCCTTCATGGTCAACGGACAGAAAGTGTGGACCTCTGGCGCGCAATTTGCCGACTGGATCTTCATGCTCATCCGCACCGACCCGGACGCGGCAAAGCATAACGGCATTAGCTATCTGTTAGTGAATATGAAAACTCCAGGGATCACGGTGCGCCCCTTGGTGCTTGCCAACGGACATGCCCATTTCAATGAGGTCTTCTTCGAGAACGTCCGAGTTCCCAAAGCAAACCTTGTCGGCCCGCAAAACCAAGGCTGGAAAGTAACAATCACCACACTAATGTTTGAACGGACAATTGCCGGCGGTGGCAATTATGCTGATCAAATCCAACGTCTGGCAGCACTTGCGAAACAGATGCCGATCGACGGCCGTCCAGCTTGGGAACAAAGCTGGGTCAGACAGAAACTCGCGCAATTATGGATTGAAGGGGAAAGTCTCAAATATACTCGGTTGCGTGGCTTGACGCGTCAACTTAAAGGGCAACCGCCTGGACCTGAAGGGTCGATGCTCAAACTTTGCGGCTCTGAAATCGGCGTGCGTATTGCCCAGTTCGCCAGCGAGTTGCTCGGTGGCAATGCGATTGTCAATGACGCGACGGAGCATGTGCCTGATGCCGCGCGCTGGTTCAATCGCCTCCTGAGTGCACGACAGTACACCATCGCCGGGGGGACGAGCGAGATTCAACGCAACATTATGGGTGAGCGGGTCCTTGGCTTGCCCAAAGGATAAGACAGTTGCTCGTGTGCTCCGCTGATGGATAGAAATACATAAAAGGCGACGGCGGATCTGTGGCTGCCGTCGCCCTCTTCACTGTTCTCCCTTTTCCCATTTCCCCCTTATTCTCCTCTTACGAACGTGGTAATGAGACCATCCATCAGCTCTAAATTGAAGGAGAGACAAGCATGGCAGGTAAACACTTTGATGAACTCAACGTCGGCGATGTGTTTAAACATCAGCCCGGACGGACAGTGACAGAAACAGACAACTTATTATTCAGTACGTTGACCCTTAATATGCAACCTCTGCATCTTGACGCGGAGTTCTCGAAGAACGCCGAGTTCGGCCAACGCTTGGTCAACAGTATTTTTACCTTAGGTCTTGCGGTTGGTGTGTCCGTCGCTGACACAACGTTAGGAACGACAGTTGGTAATCTCGGTTTTGAGAAAGTTGAGTTTCCAAAGCCGGTCTTCATCGGTGACACCATCTATGCCGAGACCGAAGTGGTTGAGAAGCGTGAATCGAAATCACGTCCGCAGTGGGGCATTGTTGTCTTCGAGCACCGTGCAACTAACCAACGCGGAGAAGTGGTAATGAAGTGTCGCCGGGCAGGAATGATGCGAAAAAAGAATGAAAAGTGAAAAATTAAAAATGAAGAATTGAAAAGAAGAAGGAGGACACACGTTGTTGGTCCCTTTGCGCTTTGGCATTTTTAATTCTCCATTCTTAATTCTTCATTCTTTCGGAGGTTTCTATGAGTCGTCTACGCCGCGCTGTGCATTTCGTTCCCGGTGCGAATGACAAAATGTTACAAAAGGCCCTGGCCCTGCCAGCAGATTCGCTTGTGTTGGATTTGGAAGATTCGGTTACGCCCGAAAATAAAGATTCCACCCGGCAGGTCGTAACCAAATGGTTAAAAACGATCAACTTCAGTCGCCAGGAACGCATGGTGCGGATGAACCCGCTTGATACGCCGTGGGGAGTGCCCGATTTGGAAGCGACGATGGAAGGACGGCCAGATTCGTACCTGGTTCCTAAGGTGCGCACAAAAGATGATTTGTTGAAAATAGATACGGTTCTCAGTCGTCGCGAACGAGAGCTCAACTTGCCTCCAGGCGGAGTGAAACTTGTCGTGTTAGCAACCGAGACTCCGCAAGGGTTGCTGAATATCCGTGATTTTGGTACCTGCCCGCGCGTCGATGCGCTTTCGTGGGGTGCAGAGGATTTGTCGGCGTCTATCGGTGCACGACGCAATCGCGATGAACACGGGCAATTTCTGGAAGTGTTCCGCTATGCCCGTATCATGACCTTGCTTGCGGCAACGGCGGCCAATGTGCAGCCGCTGGATACGGTCTATGTGGACATCAACGACGTCGAAGGATTACGGCGTGACTGTCTTGAGGGCGCATGGATGGGATTCACGGGAAAAATCACTATACATCCGACGCAGATACAAGTTGTGAATGAAATCTTCACTCCATCAGCTGACGAGATTGCTGAAAGCAAAGAGCTGCTCGCGGCGTTCGAGGAAAATCAGAAAGCCGGCAAGATGGCGTTTAGCTTCAAAGGCCAGATGGTTGATGTCCCACACCTCACGCGTGCACGCACGATTCTGGCGCGGGCGCATGCGGCTGGCTTAGCATAAGAAAAGATGAGGACTGAGGATCAAGTGTGGCGCGCAAAAATCTAGAGTTACCGTCTAACAGTCAGAGTGAAAATCCGGGCAATGAGTCGCGTGTGTCCTCATTTTTCTCTCGACTTTTAGGTTCTAGGCGCAGTTCGCAGTCTTCAGACGTGACAACTACTCCTAAGGAGAGTGAGCGAATGGTAGTTGGCATAATAAGTTGCGGGTATCACATTCCATTCTGTCGCTTAGAGCGGGAAAAGATCGGGCAAGCCTGGGCGCGACGAGCGGGGAAGGGTGAACGGGCTGCGATCTATTTTGATGAAGACGCATTAACCCTCGGGTTGGAGGCGGCACAGCGTTGCATCGAAGAAAAAGGCAGAACTGGAATCGATGGTTTCTATTTTGCCTCTACTTCAGCGCCATTTCAGCAACGCTCCTCAGCCAGCTTTATGGCTGCAGCATGTGACTTGCCCTCTGAGTGCGAGACCAGTGACTTTGGCGGAACGATCCGTTCCGCAACCTCAGCGTTGCGTGCGGGTTTTGATGCACTGAGTAGTGGGCGGCTTTCTCGTATCTTGATTGCTAGCGGTGAAGTGCGCGATGGACAACCAGAAGAGAGTGAAGAAGAGTGGTTCGGCGATGCTGGCAGTGCGGTGATGCTCGGTCGTGAGGGTGTCATCGCTGAGATTCTCGGCGTCGCGTCGCGCTCTGATGATCTCCTTGATGAATGGCGGCGTGATACTGATAGCTTTATCCAGACGCAATCTTCTCGCTTTGCCACAGAACGTGGCTATCAAGCTAATCTTGTCGCTGTTGGACAGTCGCTCTTGAAACAGCATAGTGTCCAGCCGCAAGCCATCACCAAGATCATCCTCCCTTCTCCCGATGGCCGAGCGCATATAAATGTTGCAAAGAAACTCGGATTCCAAGAGGCACAGATTCAGAGTCCCCTGTTTCAAGAGGTCGGTGCCTGCGGAAGTGCCGCACCATTTCTTTTGCTAGCTGCCGCTCTAGAAACGGCGAAACCTGGTGACCGGTTGTTACTCCTTAGTTATGGCGAAGGTGCTGACGGAGTGCTCTTGCAGGTGACCGAGGAGATCAGCAAGCGCAAACTGGCAGGCGCGCTTTCGGATCATTTGAGCGAGAAACGTCAGTATCCCTCGTATACGGTCTACAAAAAGATGCGTTCCTATTTTGCCGAGAATGATGACGGACCGGAACTTTCTAACGTCTTTCTCGCCAAAGAAGAAAAACAAAACGTGCGGCTGTATGGGACACAATGCATGCGTTGTGGCACGCGGCAGTATCCGATCGCACGCGTCTGTATTTCCTGTAAGAACCATGACTCACTCCAAGAGGTTCCGCTTGAACGTACTGGTTCAGTATTTACTTTCACGCGCGATCACCTCTACGTTGCTGCCGATTCTCCGACCATCATGGGGGTTGTTGATGTCGAGCAAGGCGGACGGCTCTATTTGCAAATGACTGATGTCGATCCTGAGGACGTGCGAGTGGGAGACCTGGTCGTCCTAACACTCCGGCGTCGTAAAGAAGGACCGACTATGCATCATTATTATTGGAAATGTCGGCCCGTCCGGTAAAAGAAGGGCGACTGGGAAAAAGGGAGAACAGGGAAATGGGCAAACTGGCGCTTTTTTCATCCGCATTTGAGCGAGAGTATGGATGCTTGATCGTTTCTCACCTCAGGGCGTATAAACAACAGAGTAGGTACTCATATGGAGCAAGGAGGCAGTCATGGCCTATTCGCTAAAAGATCAGGTTGCGGTCATTGGCGTCGGATGTATTAAATTCGGCGACAACTTTGACCAGGGGTACGAAGAAATGGCCGTGGAAGCCGCATTCGCGGCGTTTAACGATGCCAAGATTAGTCCGGACGAAATTGACGCAGCCTGGCTTGGGACCTATTCTCCAGCTCAAGGACATGGCAAAGCCGCGGTCTCACTTGGTGATGCGTTGCGGCTGTACAACAAGCCGATCTCGCGAGTGGAGAACTTCTGCGCAACCGGAACTGATGCTTTCCGTCACGCTGTGTTAGCTGTTGCTTCGGGAATTTATGACACCGCGCTAGTGCTTGGCGTTGAGAAGTATAAAGATCGACCAGGACGTGGCCTCGCTCGCGAAGGCGTGCATCCGTACCATAACGACGGCTCGACTGCTCCGGGACTCTTTGCTTTGGCCGCCACACGTTACATGCATACGTACGGTCTTACGCGTGAAACGCTTGCCAAAGTCTCGGTTAAGAATCACTACAATGGCTCGCTGAATCCTAAAGCCCATCTGCAAAAAAAAGTGACCCCAGAAGAAGTGCTGACTGCACCAATCGTTGCCTACCCGTTCGGCCTCTATGATTGCTGCCCAACGACTGATGGTGCTGCGGCGGCCATCGTTTGTCGGGCTGATCTCGCCAAGAAATACCGCAACGATTATATCCTTGTAAAAGGCGTAGGACTATCGGTGACAAGCGGTCGTCCCTTTATGGATCCCAACTTTGACTACCTCGGTTTCAAGGCGACACAGCATGCGGCAGCGCAGGCCTACGAAATGGCGGGTATAAAAGATCCTCTGAGAGAAATTAATGTTGCCGAGGTTCATGATTGCTTTACCTGGACTGAGATCACGAACTATGAAGATCTCGGGTTTGCCAAGAAGGGTGAGGGTGCGAAGCTCATCGAAGAGGGGCGAACTACACTGACTGGTGATATTCCAGTGAACCCGAGTGGTGGGCTGAAATCCTTTGGTCATCCCATCGGTGCTAGCGGTGTACGCATGGTCTACGAAATTGTCACCCAACTGCGTGGCCAAGGTGGTCAGCGACAAGTGAAAGACCCTAAGCTGGGACTTGTGCATAACGTTGGCGGACCAGGTGCGGTGTCATGTGTGGCGGTGCTCGGGCAACCCTAGCCTTGAGGAGAAATAGCGAAATGGGTAAGGACAGGTAGGGTGGGCATCGCCCATCTTTTTGGAGCTACAGATCAGGAGAGCGCTATGCAAGAATATAAGAACAATAAAATCACCGTTCGTTACGATGAACAGGTTTGCATACACGCAGGGAAATGTGTCCAAGGTTTGCCGCAGGTGTTCAATGTCAACAATAACCCGTGGATCAACGTGAACGGAGCTGACATCGAAGCGATCAAGCGTACGATTAAGCAGTGTCCGTCAGGGGCACTGACGCTTGCCGAAAAGAAATAGGCGAAATGGGGAAACGGAGAAAGAACGAATATTATTCTTATTAATCCTCTTCGCCTTTTCGCCCTTTAATTGATTGAGAGCCTATGATTCCTTGCGGGAGAAAACAAAGATGATGCTCAAAGACAGAGTTGCAGTCGTGACTGGGGCTGGCGGTGGCATCGGTCGTGGGATTGCCCTATTGCTCGCGAAAGAAGGTGCGAAGGTTGTTGTCAACGACCTCGGTGGAAGCTCTGCTGGTGAAGGCCGGGATAGCGCACCAGCCGATAAAGTGGTTGCTGAAATTACCGCCGCAGGAGGGACAGCAGTCACAAACTATGACTCTGTCGCTAGCTTGGCGGGTGGCGAAAAGATCGTCGGTACGGCGTTGGAGAAGTTTGGTCGTATCGATATTGTTGTGAACAACGCTGGTATCCTCCGCGATCGTATGATCTTCAACATGAGTGAAGAAGATTGGGATGCAGTGATCAATGTCCATCTTAAAGGTTCGTTTGCCTGCACACGTGCTGCCGCGCCGCATATGCGCCAACAGAAGAGCGGTCGTATTATCAATATTACCTCGACATCCGGCCTCATCGGCAACTACGGCCAAGCGAACTATGCTGCGGCGAAGATGGGCATTGTCGGGCTAACGAAGGCAACCGCGCTTGATCTCGGGCGTTATGGTGCGACGGCCAATTGTATCGCGCCGTTTGCGTGGACACGGATGATCGGTACGATCCCGACCGAAACCGAAGTGCAGAAACGCCGCGTTGAGAAACTCAAGAAGATGGACCCTGGCATGATCGCACCACTCGTTACGTTCCTTGCAAGCGATGCTGCACAAGAGGTGAACGGCCAGATTTTTGGAGTCCGGGCAAAAGAGATTATTCTCTTCTCCCAGCCGCGACCGATTCGCCAAGTGGCGGACATGGAAGGTTGGACACCTGAGAAAGTGGCGGAAGTGATTCCGCAGGCGTTCAAAGGATCGTTCTACAAACTCGATGTGACGACGGATGTATTCCCTTACGATCCGATCGTCTAATAGCTTTCGGCGATCAGCATTCAGCTTTTAGCTTACAAGGTTTGGCTGATAGCTGAGTGCCTGCTATGGGCTGAAATTATGCCAAACAATGCTGTGCCCTCTTCAATCATCGACGAAATCTGCGATTACTCCCTCAAGTTTGCTACCGAAGTGCCGTGGCTCAACGAGCCGCTGACACGTGGCCGTGGGAAAGCTTATTTCCTTCAACACATCCTGCGCAATCGACTCTTGAGTTCTGTCTTGCGTCCGGCCTGGATGAGCCGTTGTACCGATCTGGCGGTGGTACGGAAAACCATCGGTCAGATGCGGGAAGAGCTAGTGTATGACGACAAGATTGCGCAAGCGCATACCAGCATCTTGTGGCAAATGGGCCGTAATATCGGGCTGACCGATGAACAGATGAATACCGTGAAGCCGGTACCACTCGTCGATGTAGCATTTAACGTTTGGGAAAACATCGCTCGTACCCGTCATTGGATTGTGGCTTGGCTTGCAACATCAACCGATGAGTTCATTATCTCCACCATGACGAATCATAACTTCCAGCCTGAACCCTGGAAGAAAACGTTTGGCTTAAACGATGAGCAGGTTTTTTTCATTGCCTATCACACCAAGGCTGACGACGATCATGCTGGACGCAGAGTATGGGACCCGATTACACGCCATGTGCACGACGAACAAACTCGACAGGAGATTCTTGACGGGATGATTCTCTCGTTTCACGCGCTCAGATTGTTCTATCAGGGAATTTGTGAACTTGGAGACCAGATGGACAAACGTAAAACGTAATGCGTAAAAGAGAAGGCATAGACGTGTCCTCTTTACGTTTTACGCATTACGTTTTACGTCTTCAGGAGTCTTGCTATGTCGGTAAACCCTAACCTCAAACGCCTTGTTGACCTTGCCGCGCCGTACTGGGCAGGTGAAGCTGAAGTTGTATGGTCGTATTTCCAAAGTCCCCGACGGACGAAGGAAACCGACTTGCTGTGGCTACGCCGTCAATGTTTCAAGGAGATTTGGGGTTCTGGTGTTGGCGATAAGAACAAGGGTCTCTTTCAAGGACCGGTCGCGTATTTGAGTGAGATCTTCCATAAGATCGACCGTGAAGTAGATCGTCACGAAGTGTTAGATGCCATTGATGGTCTACGTGCGGAATTCTTTCATTACTGCTTGTTTGCCGACATTTATGATCTTTTAAGTGGAGAGAAACTCAATCCAGACAAACTTACCGCCTGGGAATCGGACAACGAACTTGCGCGCATGCGCTACGAGTATCGAGAAAAGCGCGGCAAACTCGGGTTCTTTGCGGTTCGTTTCACTGAAGGCGGTTATTGCAGTATGTATACGGCGGGAATGCGTCTGGCGGGTAGTAGCGCACTGAACGATCGTATCGCCGACGCCTGCAAGCACGTCTACGGCGACGAGATTGGCCACATGCGCGACGGCTTTATCGGTCTGGCGAAGCAAGAATTAGCCCCTGCGGAGTGGGATGAAATTGCCGAGATGACCAAAAAGATTTTGCTGCAGCGCATTCACATGCGTAACGAGCAATTTAGCTATCCGCTATCTGAAAGCCGGATTCGTGCTATCGATACCGGTGATATTGTGCCAATGGCGTTTGATTATACGGGACTGGAGTGACATATAAACTGGCAAGAAGTCTGCGAGCATCCGAGCCTACAAGATTTACCCTTTAAGATCGAAACCAACGAAAGAGGGGAAATCGTCATGGCGCCAGTCTAGGTGTACCGTTCTACCTATCAAGGAAAAATCAGTTTCCTTGTCCTTTCGCTAAGCAACACAGACAGTGAAATTGTAGAGAAGCGACAGTTGTATTTCGACGGAGGCGCAGTAGAGGTCTGGACCTGTCAGGCGGATGGTGCGATACACTTCTATAGTGCTGTGGGAAGACTCCATCAATCTGCGCTGTTTCCGAGTTTCCCACAGCAGATCAATATCTAGCGTGACTTTAGAGCCTGGCCGGCGGATAGTAGGCTTTCTCTCCTAACGCGTCGACCTGTGCCCAGAAATCTGGGCCTGAGGCGTTTCCTACGCCTTGCAACTCCAACTCCTGGCGGATGAAGTTCCAACTTTCTGGTCGTAGACGCTTCGCCTCAAGAAAGTAGCGGCGAGCATCCTGTTGGTGACCTTGGGAGAACAGATACTGCCCGAGGCGGAAATTGGCAGCAGCCAAAGCATCGTTCGTCGTCGGGCCACGCATACGTTTGCGCGCTTCTTCTGGGGAGAGGGCATACTGACTTGCGTCACCTTTTGTAACCCAATCGCGGATCGCGTCCACATATCGAGTGCGAATGCTTTTGCCTTCTGCCGCAACTTCTGGTGTCATTTGCCACGTCGCGCGGTCTATTGTACGGAAGCCGTCACTTGCTCCGGCTGACTCAGCCGGGCGGACGATGCGGCCTTGTTCGTTGATCCACACAGCTTGCGGGACATTCACCATACCGTACAGTTCGGCGACGATATGTTTTTCATCGATGAGGCAGGGATATGTTGGCGGTGCTAAACTTTTGGTGAGTTTGTCCTCCCATCCCATGATGTCGAGCAATTCTTTGGGAAGTTGTACGGGTTCGGCGGGACGAATCCAATCCTTCACTGCTGGGACGCCACCGGTATCGAACGCGACTGCTATGATAATGAAGTTCTTCTCTTTAAGTTCTGCATAGAGCGCCTGCCAGACCGGCAGGTCGAAGCGGCAGCCTCACCACGAGGCCCACGAGACCAGGAGAATCTTTTTGCCATTGTACTGTGACAAGGAATGACGTTTTCCATCCAGATCAGGCAGCGTGAAGTCTGGCGCTTGCAGTGATGTTATGGCGTTGCTACGCGCACTCCCAGTATCACCGAAGAACCACACGTTGTGAGTATCGTCGTGGATGATAGGTTGCCCTAGTAAACGGGCGAGGGCAGCAAGGTTAAACTCTTTCCCGCTAGAACGGATGAACTCAGCCTCACGACCAACCGGGATAGGGACGCACATGTCGTCAAGACATGCACCTTGCGGCTTCAATTCCCACCCTGTGGCTTTTTGCAATTCGGCGAGCGAAAGCCACAAGTTGTTACCATCAGCGCTCGCATTGGTTACTGACGGCGGATGGTCTCCATAAAGTACAGTTACTGACATACAGGCCTCCTCTCAACAGAAGTTACGAGATAGTACGTGACTGCTCGGATGCTGGCAACATTGGATGAGGATAGCAGTTCAGTAGAATGAGCTGGGCCCGCAACGCATTCTTCTTTCTCAGAGATGACAAGTTCCAATGACAACATCGTCTTCGTGTAACTTGTCTCCTGGACTCAGCGACTCCCCGAACACTTCTTGTGTCTCTCCGAAGTATTCTTCAACTTCATCAATCGTGACATCAAATCTCCGGCCAAACGCGGCGATAAGCCGTACTGCTTTCTCACGAAAGATACGCTCGTACCATTGCTGCTGGCCGGAAATGATATGAACGACAAAGGACATAGAATCTTTATTGACTCCTTGCCTGAACTCAGGCCGATGAGTCATCTGTACTGCCTTGACCGCCTGAAGGAAAGCGGATCATATAAGAGAAAACCACGGAGGCCGAAGGATGAATGATGAATAAGAGAACTAAACGACACAGGAATTATCTTCTGCTCATCGTTCCGTGTTCTGAATTCATCGTTCTTTTTTCTACTGACTACTGAATTCTGACTACTGGCTACTTTGTTATGTTCTCTCCCCTCGAAGGCTATCGTATTCTCGACCTGTCGCGCGTCCTAGCAGGACCGTACTGCACAATGATGCTCGGTGATCTTGGTGCGGAGGTGATTAAAGTTGAGCGCCCGGGCTCAGGTGACGATACTCGCGCCTGGGGACCGCCGTTCGTTGGTGGCGAAAGTGCCTACTATCTCTGTGCCAATCGCAACAAAAAAAGTATCACTGTGAATCTCAAATCAGAAGAAGGATGTGAAATCATTCGTCAGCTGACCAAGACCAGCGACGTGCTGATTGAAAATTATAAAGTCGGTGAGCTGACCGAACTAGGACTCGGCTATGAATCCCTGAAGCAATTGAATCCGAGGTTGATCTATTGCTCGATCACTGGTTACGGCCAGAATGGGCCAGACAAAGACCTTCCTGGATATGACTTCATCATTCAAGGACGTGGTGGTGTGATGAGCATTACCGGTGAGCCGGATGGTGAGCCGATGAAAGTCGGTGTTGCCATCGTCGATATCACTACTGGTTTGTATGCCGCTAATGCGATCCAAGCCGCGCTGTTGGCGCGCGCACGGACAGGGAAGGGGCAGGCGATTGATATTTCTTTGCTCGATGCCCAAGTCGCCTGGCTTGCTAACGTCGCGAGCTCTTACTTGGTGTCCGGCAAGCAGCCTGGACGCTTTGGCAATGCTCACCCCACAATCGTGCCGTATCAGTCCTTTCGTGCGCGTGACGGTTTTTTCTGTTTGGCGGTTGGAAACGATGGCCAGTGGCAGAAGCTGTGCCAAGTCCTCGGCCATGAGGAATGGGTAGCCGATCCTCGCTTTGCAACTAATCCTGCGCGGGTCCAGCACCGAGAGATTGTGGTTGCTTTGCTGCAGGACGCTTTCGCCCACAAAGAAATTGCTGTGTGGCTCCGCGAGATCGCTGCTGGGGGTATTCCGTGCGGCCCGGTGCAAACACTTGATCAAGTGTTTGCTGATCAACAGGTTGTTGCTCGTGATATGATTTGGACAGTCGCGCATCCCACTGCTGGTGAAGTGCGCTTGGTGGGCTCGCCGTTGAAACTCAGTGAGACGCCCATAGCTTGTCGGTCTCACCCGCCGTTACTCGGTGAACACACAGAGGAGGTACTCACGTCACTTCTTGGCTATAGCAATGAAGAGGTTCGTGTTTTTCAGCGGGAAAAAGTTATCTAATGAGGGAATAATAGGATGAAGGAGAAAAGATAAGGGATAAGGGAAAAAGAGTCCCGGAGTCTGAGAGTCGAGGAGTCGAAAAAAAGTCTTGTTATTTCCCTCTTACTGTCCTTTTCTCTTTTCGTCTTTTTGTTTTTCCCCTTTAGCCTGTAGCCTACAGCCTTTAGCCTTTTTTTATTCCCCTTCTCCTTTATCCCCTCTCATATAGTCACACCTTCACCTCCACCCCCGCTAAACGTTCCAAGACCTTGACCAGGGCTTGAGTTCCTTCATCCCGTGCTCCCATCGTTTCCAGTGCGTTAAACAAGTTGTGAACTAATCCCGTCGCCGGAAGTGCGAGTTGTAAACGATCAGCTTCTTGGAGGACGAGACGCAGGTCTTTCTGCTGGAGTTTGACCATAAAACCTGGAGCGAAGTCGCGCTGAAAAACGCGCGGCGCCAAATTCGTGAGCTGCCAGGACCCAGCGGCACCGCCACTAATTGCTTGATGCATTTTTTCGAGATTGACCCCAGCCTTAGCCGCGAAGATGAGTGCTTCACTCATGGCCATGTTTGTCACGGCAACCGCTATCTGGTTACATAATTTCACAAGCTGTCCAGACCCGTTTGGTCCCACATGAATGATATTTTTGCCCATCGCTTGAAAGATTGGCAGACAGGCATTGAACGTGTCGGCGTCTCCACCGACCATGATCGACAAGGCGCCAGCGACTGCTCCTCCTTCTCCACCGCTGACCGGAGCGTCGAGAAAGTGAACCCCTTTGGCGTGAGCGGCATTGGCGACCTCACGTGTGGCTGTCGGTGAGATCGTGCTCATATCGATAATCGTCCCTCCTGCTCGCAACCCGCTGAGCACCCCGTCAGGACCAAGAACAACTTGTTGGACATCGGGAGTATCAGTCACCATAGTGATGATGACCTCAGACTGTTCACTGACCTCTCGCGAAGAACAAGCACCTCGTGCCCCTTCAGCCACAAGGGTGTCGACGGCTTCTTGTTTACGGCTATACACTGTGAGTGAATAGCCAGCTTTTAAGAGATTGCGTGCCATCGGTTTGCCCATAATGCCAAGACCGATGAAGCCAATGCGTTGCGGCATAGTCTTCCCTCCACCTGAGATGGTAGTGGGCATTGTGCTCGCAGAGCAGCGTCAAGAGCAAGGTGGTATTTAGAGAGGGAGAAAGATAGAACGTTGAAGAAATAAGAAGAAATAAAAGGATAGAGCGCGGAGAGGGAAGAAATTCGGAGGTCGGAGTCGCTCAGTTATACAGTCAAAAGTGCTTTAACTCCGACCTGAGTGACTCCGAACTGATGGATTAAGGTTAAGCAGGGTTTTCCCAGGTGAGTTCCTGGAATCCCTCAGCTTCTTCTTCGCCGAGGAGCAACGGCTCTTCTTTCTCGTTCTCTTCCCAGCCGTCTTCTTTTTCTTGCTCTACCGGGGCTGGGCGTGGCCGCCCGCGCATCTGCATGCGGTTACGCACCTCACGCCAGTGGAAGCTTTCCGGTGGGCTCTGGAGGCGTTGGAAACTCGCTAGTAGGAGATCTTTGCTGTCGGCACGACCAAAGCAATGATCTCCAATCCACATTTCCCAGCCAGACCGTACACTTCCGTCTGGAGCAGCGATATTGCGTTGGACGAATACCGGTGCCGGGAGCGACAACGAAGGCGAAACCGCAATGTCTGCCTCAACTGGAGAGGGTGCGATTTGCGGAGTCACGAGTTCCTTTTTCGCTTCCCGAACAACCGAAGGTTGCTCTCGTTGCTTGGTGCGACGTTTGACTGAAGCTTTGACTTTTTCCTGCGTTGCAGGACGAGCTTTCATGGGCATCTTCCTCCTGTGTTCTTTCTGGAAGGGCCAGAAAGAAGCTAAATTATTCCCACCCTCGATGTATCCTCCCGCAAGGAGCAATCCTCGCCCTTTAGTCGATCAGCGAACACATCAGGGACTCTTCGTGAAATCGAAGGAGGTGTAGTCGTGATACGGAAGTTCTTAAGGCATTTGCCATTTGGACAGACGTTAAACCGGTACATTAACATATATGAACGACAATTCAATCCCCTATCTGTAACCATAAGCCTTTTAAGTACGTTCCCTCTACATGCACCACATTGGTCGGATGATCCAGCCCAGGTCCTAAATGTTTGAGTACTCGAACACTGCACCCGACATCAGCTACTGCAAATTGAATTACCTGCAAAAAGTCGGCCATAGAGAGATGCTGTGAGCAACTGAACGAAAATAATTGTCCGCCTGGAAGCAGGTGTCGCAATGCCTGGACATTAATTTCTTTATATCCTCTTATTCCGGCTTGTAGGTCCTGACGACGGCGAATGAACGGTGGAGGGTCGAGGACAATGAGGTCAAAAGATGCCGATGTTTCGCGTAGGTAGGTAAACATATCTGCCTGGATGAATTTTGCCTGCAAGAGAGAAAGATCGTTCGCCTGCCAATTCCGTTCTGCGAGCTGCAATGCTGTGGCTGAGCTATCGACCGATGTGACATGTATCGCTCCAGCCTGCCCGGCGTAGACCCCAAACCCGCCACTGTAAGAAAATCCATTCAGGACAGTTCTCCCGTGAGCAACAGCACCAAGTAGCGCACGATTTTCGCGCTGGTCAAGGAAGAATCCGGTCTTTTGGCCACCCTGCAAATGCACGACAAAGCGACGGCCATATTCCTCGACCGTTACCAGCGGCGGAGGCTCTTGTCCCCAGAGTACGCCTACCGCATTTGCGAGCCCTTCTTCTTTTCGTACGCTGCCCTCGCTTTTTTCATATATTCCTTGGACTGAAAGCAGCGAGACGAGGGCATCGATGATCAACGGTTTGAGTTGTTCTATCCCAGCCGTGAGAAACTGACAAACGACGAATTCACCGTAGATATCTATCACCAAACCCGGAAGAAAATCCCCTTCTCCGTTCACCAAGCGGTAACCAGTAGTTTGCGGCGGAAGGAACATTTTGCGTAAGGCGACCGCTGCTGTGAGTCGTTTTGTGACAAATGTGGCATCAATTGCTTCACGCTGGCGCGTGAGAAGGCGCACAGCAATTGTGCAGCGTGGATTACAATACCCCACCCCTAGCGTATGCCCCTCTGCCGTTACAACGTGGACCAACGAACCGGCTGTTACTTCCTCCGAGAGGGAGTAAATAGCTCCAGAGAACACCCATGGATGGCCAGCGCGGACGGGGCCTTCGCGACCACGTTTCAAGCGTGCAGTAATCATGCTTGTCTTTGATATGTACCGCTTTTGCCGCCAGTCTTCTTTTGTAGGCAGATGTCTGAAATCACCATGCTTTTATCTGCAGCTTTACACATGTCGTAGACCGTGAGTGCAGCAATGGAAACAGCGGTTAGTGCCTCCATTTCTACACCTGTCTTACCTTCGACTCTGACCCGTGCCTCAATCGCAATCGTCCCGAGTTTTTCATCTGGAGTGAAGTCGATATTGACCGAGGTAATGGGAAGAGGATGGCAAAGCGGGATCAGTTCTGGAGTTTTCTTTGCTGCCATTATGCCAGCCACACGTGCGACGGCGAGGACATCACCTTTAGATATTTGCCTAGTAACAATCATGCGCAGAACTTCGCGTTGCATCTGCACAGTCCCAGTGGCAATAGCCTCACGTGTGGTGATAGGCTTTTCTGCAACATCGACCATCTGCGCGCGTCCGTGCGCATCGACATGACTGAGTTTACTCATAGGCCCTCTCTTCTATGATGTATAAGGCACGTATAATAGCATGGTGCATATCGCGGTTTTGTGTCACGCAATACGTGATACGTACTATATGACACGTGTTATGTTTTACGTGTAGAGGGAAGTAAGAGAAAGGACAGTAATTCGCAATGGCAGAGAACGCTTCCATTCACCACAAAGTCATCATTTTAGGCTCGGGGCCGGCTGGCTTAACAGCAGCACTATACACCGCGCGTGCGAATCTCGCTCCTCTGGTAATTGAGGGGATGCGACCGGGCGGGCAATTGACCATCACTACGGACGTCGAAAATTTTCCTGGATTTCCCCAAGGTATTATGGGTCCAGAACTCATGGAGCGCATGAAACAGCAAGCTGAGCGGTTTGGAGCGCGATGTGAGTTTATGGGGGTGTCTAAAGTGGATCTGAGTCGTCAGCCCTTTGTGATCTCGGCTGAGGGCGAGTCGTATACCGCAGATGCACTCATCATCGCAACTGGCGCGGAGTCCAAATGGCTCGGACTAGAGTCTGAACAGAAGCTTATTGGTTACGGTGTATCTTCGTGTGCAACGTGTGATGGATTTTTCTTTCAAGGGAAAGAGGTCGTAGTTGTTGGCGGCGGCGACTCGGCGTTAGAGGAGGCAAATTTTCTCTCTCGCTTCGCTACAAAAATAACCCTCATTCACCGACGTGATCAATTACGAGCTTCGAAGATTTTGCAAGACCGTGCACGAAAGAACGAGAAAATTCACTTCTTGTGGAATACTGTTGTTGAGGAAGTGTACGGCGAGCCCACTGCTGAAAAAGGCGTGACTGGTGTGCGACTCAGGAAGCTAAAAACCAATGAGATAAGAGATTTCGCCTGCGATGGAGTATTTGTCGCTATTGGTCATATCCCTAACACGTTCGTCTTTCACGACCAACTTGACACGGATGAAGTTGGTTATCTTCTGACTCTGCCTGGATCGACCAAGACTAAAATTCCTGGAGTATTCGCGTGTGGAGATGCCGTAGATAAGGTGTATCGCCAAGCGATTACTGCTGCCGGTACTGGTTGTATGGCAGCGATCGATGCTGAGCGGTTTTTAGAGGGCTAGATCCATGTTACGTGCTCCGTGATACATGTTGGGTGTTGCCATAAACATATGATTCGCTCCATTTTCACGGATCACGTTTCATGTTCCACGCCCTAAATCTCGATACTCACATCTGGGATTGGTAGCCGCAGCATTCGATGCGCTCGGATCATCTTTTCCCGTACTGGGAGTCCGAATGGGCACGTATTGTCACATGGCGTCTTACAGGACACACACTGTGATGCATTCTGTAACACCGGAATCTTTGCATAGGCTTCCATGCCTACGCGTTGGTGCCCATAATTTTCGTAGTACATCGCGTAGCGCAAGATGTCATTGACCGGCACTGTTGATGGACATGAAGATAGACACGCACCACAACCTGGACGGCAGTAGTCGTTGCTCACGAGTCGATCATACTTCTCTAACAATTCGATGTCTGATGTCTGTAACGGCTGACCTGACGCATAGAGATACTCGTCAAGCTGTGAGAGCGAATTGATCGAGACAACGAGGCCGCTGACATCATTGTTAGACAGGACCCACTTGAAAGCCGCTTGCGAAAAAGATTCACGCTCGGTTGGCGTAAAGTCAGAGAGTGCGGTGTGCTTTGCGCCTTTTAGCGTTTTCATCGCCACAACGCCGACCCCTTTTTTCTTGGCGTCAGCAAAGATCGTAGTCAGCGCAGGCCAATTCTTGAAATTGTAAGCCACCATAATGACATCGAACCGCCCCGAGTCGACGGCATGACGCGTGACCTTTTCCAGATCCGGAGTATGCGAAGAGACTCCCAAGAAACAGAGCTTGCCTTGTTGTTTGAGACGGCCGAACGCCTCATGAATATTCGGATTCATCAAACGGTCGATCGAATTCACAGCGTGAATATGAGCAAGATCGAGATAATCAGTGCCAAGCCGCTTGAGGCTCCCTTCCACCGCAGCGATGACATCTTTAACGGGCATGTCGTTATTGAGATGGCCATCCGGCGTGCAGAATTTGGAGACGATAAACAGTTTGTCTCGGGGATAGCCTTTAATACCTTCACCGAGAGTTTGTTCAGACCCAGCACGTGAATAATCTGGGGAGGTATCGAAATAATTCACGCCACGTTCAAGTGCACGTTTGACGGTAGCCACATTGTCGAGCCCCGAAGTGCCAAACGAGATGTCCGATATCTGCATACCGGTACGACCGAGTGGGCGGTAGCTACGAATACGTGCCGCATTCCATTCCGGGCTTTTTTCTGTGGCTTCAGTGGGTGCTTTCTTAATGAGGAAAATTTGGCTCTGATACTTGCAGCCTGCGGCTAGAGCTGTGCCTCCGCCGACAACTCCGAAAGCTGCCTTGCGGAGAAAGCTGCGTCGACTTGGACTTGAGACTGTCGGTGATGTTTTGCTAATGCTCTGAGGTTCCTCTGGAGTTTTCTTATCCATAATAATCCTACTCTGCGAGCATCAGGGTCTGTAATCGAGGAAGAGGGGGTATGCCTTTGCGCGTGAAACTGCTGCAGCTGTAGTTCGCAGCGTGTTCAATACAACTTTAGCGCATAGCAGTGAGAATCAGCTTTGTCGATCACCGGTGGGAGCTTGGACTTATTTCCTTGGTAACGCGCTGGAGTGCGTTCACCATCTGCGGAACCCAGGTTTGGAAGTAGGGAGATTGAAAGATCTGGCGGTGTGTTCCAGAAATTTGACAGATTTCCGTTTCTCCGGTGAGGAAATGCTCCCAATCGACGTGTGAGGATGCGAAGCGTTCAGCAATCTTGAACAGGATTACTTTGCCAGCGTAGGGCTGAGGGCGATATCGACGGATGAGGGGAAGGCGAGCATTCAGAGCATAAAACTCACGTAAGTCTAAGGGGATCAGCCACCCAGCGCTGAGATACAGCTGGCAGATGATCTTTTTTAGTGGTCTCGTGATAGATCTGTGCCATCTCTGATGTTGTTCTGCTCGATCAGTCCGTGAGTAGGAGAGTGACCGTGGTAGTGGCTCCATAGCATCTAATACTAATGGGGGTTCGACCCGAAGAGAAAACCGAGCGAAAAAAGAGGGACGGTGACCGGACCCTAGTCCTGTGCTGCCGTGCGGCGGAGTTGGATCAACTAAGAAGAGCCCGGCGACTGCTTGTCCTTGGCGTTGCAGTTGTTGCGCCATCTCGAAAGCCACTATCCCACCAAAGGAATAACCTCCTAATACATAAGGCCCTTCTGGTTGTACGTTGCGGATTTCGTGCAGGTACTGGTTTGCTACTTCCTCAACTGTGGCAGGGACCGGTCGGCCGTCAAGGCCATGTAGATAAAGGCCATAAACGGGTTGCTCGGGCCCCAGATAGTGCGCCAGTATACGCGGCCCCGCGAAAAAAAAGGGCGGCTGCGCCCCCGTTGTTCGCAACGGCAAGAGAAACGACCAATGGGCCTTCGCATCCGGTTGGCACAGTCGGTTCACCATCTGGCCGATCGTGGGCTCCGCAAATAGGGTTGCTACCGAGAGATTCTTCCCGAACTGTTGCTCGACATTCTGCAAGAGACGTAAGGCACGCAACCCGTCGCCACCTAACTCGAAAAAGTCGCTATCCGCGGTGAGAGAATCAGTGTTGAACTCGGCTTCCCAGAGTCTGATCAGTCGGGCTTCCACCTCACCTCGGGAGGGGGGCTGTTCTGCACTTAAGGCTCTGGCCAATTGCTTAATAGTTGGGGTTCGAAACATACTCGCAACGGGAATAGTTTTTCCCAAGCGCTTCTCTAGTGTCCACACTATTTGTGTTGCTAACAAAGAGTGACCACCTAAATCGAAGAAGTTGTCATAGATACCTATTTTATCGACTTTGAGTACGTCCGCCCAAATTTCAGCCAGCAGCTCCTCCAGGGGGGTGCTGGGGGCCACAAACTCGGGGATGAACCCTGATCCCAGCTGCTCCGGCTGCGGCAACGCCCGACGATCGACCTTACCATTTAGTGTCAGGGGGAGGGCCCCCAAGCTTACGAACGCGGAGGGGATCATGTACTCGGGGAGTTTTTGTTGGAGATAGGTTCTGAGCGTCTGAGGACTTGGAGCTTCCATTTCTTGCGATACTACATACCCCACTAGTCGTTTATCTCCTACCTGGTCTTCCCGCACTATAATCACAGCTTCTCGCACTGCCGGGTGTTGGGCTAACACGGCTTCAATTTCGCCCGGTTCGATACGAAAGCCGCGGATCTTCACCTGCGTGTCCATGCGACCCAGAAACTCAATGTTCCCATCCGGGAGGTACCGCACTAGGTCTCCGGTCTTGTACAACTGTGCTCCAGGGGCTGAGCTGAAGGGATTCGGGATGAACTTCTCCGCGGTCAACTCCGGACGATTGAGATAACCGCGTGCGAGGCCATCCCCACCAATATATAGCTCACCAGCGACGCCTATGGGTACCGGGGCTAAGCCGGAGTCGAGGATGTACACGGTTGTATTGGCAATCGGGCGCCCAATGGGAATAGATGTCGCCGTTGCCTCTATATGTCTGGGGATCGCGTAGGTGCAGGCAAAGGTGGTGCTCTCCGTCGGCCCGTAGCCATTAATTAACTGTGTGGCAGGTAAGAGCGTAAGTGCTCGGCGAACGTGTGAAACCGAAAGGGCTTCACCACCAGTGAGAAGCCAGCGAACACTGGTCAATGCTTCCGGCGCGTGGTCGATGAGGCTGTTAAACAAGGAGGCCGTGAGCCAGAGCGTACTCACACGATGCTTGCGTAAGACGTGGCCCAGGTCGGCAGGGCTCGGAATCCGTCCAGGAAAAAGGACGCACGTGGCACCGTGCAGGAGCGCACCCCAGAGCTCAAACGTGGCCGCATCAAAAGAAATGGGTGCCAGTTGCAGGAAGACTTCTGTGGCCGCAAAGGGCGCATACTCGCTGCCACAGATCAAGCGCACAATCCCTTGATGTGGGACCTCTACCCCTTTGGGCTGGCCGGTCGAGCCAGAGGTGTAGATCACATAGGCCAGGTTCTCGGCAGTCGTGTGGACAGGGAGATTCGCTGCGCTCTCGTGGCGCACGAGTGACCAATCACGATCTATACAAAAGAGCTGGGCGTGGTGTGAGGAGAGCGCGTCGACCAAGTGGTGTTGCGTGAGTAATACTGGGGCCTGCGTATCGGCGAGCATGAATGCTAAACGCTCTTGCGGGTAGCTGGGGTCGAGCGGCACGTAGGCTCCGCCAGCTTTGAGAATCGCCAGCACCCCGATTACCATCTCCACGGACCGCTCTATGCAAAGGCCGACCAAGGAGTCTGCTCCAATCCCCTGCTTGCGCAGATAATGCGCGAGTTGGTTCGCACGACTATTGAGGTCGCGGTAGGTAAGATGGTGGTCCTCGCACACGACTGCGACGGCATCAGGTGTTTTTTCCACCTGGGCCTCAAAGAGCTGGTGGACACACTGTTCTCGGGGATAGTCTTTCTGTGTGTCATTCCACTCAACCAACAATTGCTGCTGCTCGGCATCCGTGAGAATAGGAAGTTCGGAAAGACAGTGGTGAGGATTCTCTACAATCCCGTGTAAGAGCCTTTGATAATGTCCCAGCATCCGCTCCACCGTCTGTTGTTCGAAGAGATCGGTGTTGTACTCTACCGTCGCTTTCAGCGTTCCCTCGTGTTCTACTAAGAACAGAGTCAAATCAAACTTAGCACTCTCTCCACCAACCTCTAGAGAGGTTACCGTCAACCCTGTGAGATCAAGGGTTGTACGAGGGACATTCTGAAAAGCACACATGACGCGAAACAAGGGCGAGTGGCTGAGGTTCCGCTCGGGATGCACCTCCTCGACGACTTTCTCAAACGGGATGTCCTGATGATAATATGCCTCTAACGTCACTCGGCGGACACGGGTGAGCAATTCCGTAAACCTGGGATTCCCAGACAGATCGGTCTTTAATGCGAGTGTATTAACAAAAAAGCCGATAATCTCCTCGGTCTCTCTGTGCCGCCGCCCAGCGATCGGTGAACCCACCACGATGGTGTCCTGACTCGTGTAGCGATACAGCAACGCCTGCAAAGCAGCCAACATCGTCATGTTCAGCGTCACCCCTCCCTGGCGGCTGACCTTCTTGAGGTCGGCCACGAGTGACTGGGGGAGTGTCAACGACTGCTGCGCTCCGTGGAAAGTTTGTTGCGCCGGTCGGGGTCGATCGGTCGGAAGATTGAGGACGGCTGGCAAATCCGCGAGCTGTTGCTTCCAATACGATAATTGACTGGTGAGTACTTCTCCTTGTAGCCATTCTCGCTGCCAGATTGCGTAGTCCGCATACTGGAGGGGAAGCTCAGGCAGCGGTGAGGGCTGATCGTGCGAGAATGCATGGTAAAGCACCGACAGTTCGCGATACAGCACTCCCAGCGACCACCCATCGAACACAATATGGTGGAAAGTCAGAACAAAGATATGTTCTTGGTCCCCTAGCCGGAGGACTTTCGCGCGCAGGAGTGGCCCTTGAATCAGATCAAAAGGCTGATGAGCTTCTTCTTTGACGAGGCGCTGTGCTTCTGCCTCTCGTATACTCTCTGCACGATCAGTGACGTCCACGACTGGTAGGATTAACGTCAAGGAGGGGGAAATGATCTGGACTGGCACTCCGTCTTGTATCGCGAAGGTTGTCCGCAAGGCTTCGTGGCGCCGGACGATCTCGTTGAGGCTCTGTTCTAAGGCGGGAATGTGGAGGATCCCTCTGAGTCGCAGCACTCCCGGAATATTATAGACCGCACTCTCGGGCTCGAGCTGGTCTAAGAACCACAATCGCTGCTGAGCAAACGACAATGGAGGCGCCTCCTGAGTAACTCGGCGGGGAATCGTGTTTTCTGCACGGCGTATAACTTCTTGTTGTTTGAGTTTGAGCTCCAACAGCGCACGCTTGGCAGGTGAGAGCGTGGCAATGCGAGTAGTAAGATTGCTTAGGGTGGTGTCCATGTGATGTACTTTCTCTAATGTATTGTTTCGTGCTGCAAGCGGGAGAATTCGCGTTGAGCTTCGTCCTCAGACAAGATTTCTACCTCCGCAATGAGCCGAGCTATCTCTGTCTGAGCACCGCTTTGTTCCTGACTCTGGGCAATGCTCTCCACAAGCCCAGCTACGGTGGGCGTCTCAAACAGAGCGCGGAGGGGAAGTTCGACGTGAAATGCCGGACGCATACGGGAGATCACTTGCGTGGCTTTGAGCGAGTGCCCACCGAGATCGAAGAAATTATCATGGATTCCCACTTGATCGAGTCCTAAGACCTGTGTCCAAATGCCAGCGATGATCTTCTCCTCTAACGTGCGAGGAGCGACAAAACTCTGCGCGATCTCTGGGCGCGTGCGTTCGGGCACTGGTAGCGCCCGGCGGTCGATCTTGCCGTTCGAGGTCAGCGGGAGTTTGTCAAGGAAGACAAACGCCGAGGGTAACATATAGTCGGGCAATCTATTCTGTAGTACACGTCTGAGCGATGTGATATTTGGAGGGGGCTGTCTTTCAGGCACAACGTAGGCTACCAAGTACTTCTCACTATTGGGCTCTTCTTGTCCAATCACAACTGCTTCTTTGACGTTCTCCGCGGTTAACAAGGTAGACTCGATCTCGCTCAATTCAACGCGGTACCCTCTGATTTTCACCTGAAAATCTTTGCGTCCAAGATGCACGAATCGTCCATCGGGTAAACGGCGACCTTGGTCTCCAGTGAGATAGAGGCGTTCTTCCTTTCCAGTTGTACTCGGCAAAAACTTTGCGTGCGTGAGTTCGGGATTTCGCCAATAGCCTAAAGCCAAGAACCGACTTCTCACTGCGATCTCGCCAATATCACCGACAGGCGTTTCTCTTCCGTCCTCTTGCAGTAAAAGAATCTCCATATCGCTCGTTGGGTAACCGCAGGGAACAACTCCATTTTCAATTGGGCTATCTGTCGCGATGATGAATTCACAGCAGCTCGACACCTCAGTGGAACCGAACGAATTTACCAGGACACAGTTGTTGGAGAAATGTTTTCTGGCCTGCTCTACGTCTGTCCAATACAGGGGTTCACCCGAGAAGGAGATCTCTCTGACTTTTGGGTACCAGTCGTCAGAGCGAAGAATTACAAGGAAGTGACGAAGCAACGATGGTCCCATCCGACAGAGGGTGATTTCCTCACGAGCGAGCCAATGGGCGAGCTGCTGCACTCCTTCTCTCTTTGTATCAAACGGGAAAATTGCGGCTCCGTTCAATAAGGCAGTGAAGGTGAGTAAGGTTCCGCCGTGAACGTTGAACGATCTCAGCAGTGCGATTCGATCCGCCAAAGTCACATGCATACGATTTGTATGCCGCATCACGAGGTGAAGGACGTTGCGATGATTTTGCACGACTCCTTTAGGTTTTCCGGTCGAACCAGATGTGTAAAGGATATAAGCAAGAGTGTCTGCGGTGGTCTGCACAAGGGGCGAGGTGCACGAACGAGATAGATCTAAGTCGTCAATGTTGAGCAGGGAAGTTGTACTATCAGTGAGTTCCTGAGCTAAAGACAGTGTCCGATTGTTCGCAATAACGAGCCGAGGCGCTGAATCTTGCAAAACATCTTTATTCCTCAACTGGGGAAACAATGGATCGAGAGGAACATAGATCTTCCCTGCTTTGAGGACCGCCAAGATGGCAACAATGACATCGACGCCTTGCTCCAGTATCAGTCCAATCGGCTCTCCTTTTTCTCCACACTGAGCCAAGATGGCAAAGGCAAGGCAATTCGCTGCGTGATTCACTGCCTGATACGAAAACGAACGATCTCCGGCTTTGACGGCTAAGCGGTCTGGGTAGAGACGAACAATTTCTTCAAAACGCGCAGGAAGCGATTGTTCGATGTCTTCTTTGCGAAACTCGGAGAGCATTCTGCTAGAATGACTACTCTTAGCGTGACTGTTTCGCTGTTCGTCAGAGAGCTCTTGAAGGAGATTATCGCGGCTGTTCATCCCTACACCTTTGGCTATGGAACAAGATGCTGTGCTGCACTAACATACCCCAGCTTCAAGGGAAAAGTCGTCTGCTCATAAACGTTGGCAAGAGAACGCTTAGCGTAACTGAAGCGCTCACGCGGCGTGACTACTATGGTCACTTGGGGATCTATCATATCAGACTATCGTTTCCCGACCCTGTTAGAGGTGTCAGCGATTAAAAACCTTAATGGGTTATATGTTCCTGATTGAGCCAGTTACTACACTTTTTTGCTTTAAATCTATGAATCGTGTTTTCTATAATCATATCTGCTTGTCTCATTCCTGGCCTATGGAGGCTTCACCTGCTGTCCTTTTCCCATTCTCCCACCTACGACTGAAAAGCTTCTAAAATTTCTTTCCGTAGAAAGTCTGCAGTTCATTCAATCGAGCGCGACTTTGAAAGGTCCATTTTTTCATGTGCGCTCTCATCGTTCCTGGGATAGCACTTGTTCTGCTTCTTCTTCGGACAGATTTTCTACCTCCGTGAGGAGCCGAGCTATTTCTGCCTGAGCGCTGCTTTGTTCCCGACTCTGGATAATTCTTGTAGCCAACTCGGCCACGGTTGGGGTTTCAAAGAAAGCGCGGAGCGGCAACTCGACGCCGAATGCCGCACGCACGCGAGACACAACCTGTGTAGCTAACAGCGAGTGTCCTCCTAATTCGAAGAAGTTGTCGTGCATGCCAATTTGCTCAAAACCCAGCAAATCTTGCCATACGTGAGCGAGGGTCTCTTCCGTCTGGTTTCGCGGACCTACATAAGAACTGCCCAGTTCAGGACGTGCATGTTTGCTTTCTAATGCTGCAGCCCTCTCGAAGTCCCTTATAAAGGCTGGGCTTAATGACTCTTTGTCCTGCTCGATTGCTAGGAACAAATCACGCGTCGATACCGCGATCTGGGGATAACTGGTTCCGAGAATGCGATAGAAAACCTCTATGCCTTCAGAGGGAGCCAGTCCATCCCGCAGTGACAGGGCCTCTTTGTAAACGCTGGAGCCTTCCAGAATTCCCTGCCTTTTGGCCCAATTTTTCCTTGCTTCTACTGACATGCCAACCTCTTGCCAGTCACTCCAATTGATCGCGACTGTAAATGTTTTGTCTTTGAGTGACTTGTAGCTGGCAAAAGCGTCGAGAAACTCGTTCGCTGCACAATAACCAACTTGGCCAAATTTTTCTCGATAGAGGATAGAGCTCAACGATGAGCACCCGACGAAAAAATCTAATTTCGTGGTGTGCAGAAGTTCATCAAGCACAAGTGTCCCCTTTAACTTAGGGGCTAGTACGGACTCGGTCATCTCTCGTGATCGCTGGTCGATGATGCCAGCATAATCGGCAATACCTGCAGCGTGGATGACACCATGTATCTGACCGAATCGCGTCGTCGCTTGTGTCAGTGCGTTCTGCATTTGATCTAGCGACGCTACATCGGCACTCAGGATCAACACTTCCGCGCCGGCAGCCTCGCATGATCGGAACCGACGGATCTTCATGCTGATAGGGTCTCCTTCTTCATGATTCTTGATCCATGGTTCCCATTCCTCCTTCGCTGGGAAAGAGGAGCGGCCAATCAAGATCAGCTTAGCACGGACACTCTTTGCCAAATGTTCAGCTAGTATCAGTCCAACGCCTCCGAGACCGCCTGTAATAAGATAAACTCCCCTCTTCCTCAAACGAGAAGTGACCTCGCTGGGTTTATCCAGTCGGACTGGCTCGAAGCATTGGACCCAGCGATGGGTTCCCCGGTACGCAACGACCTGGTCGGGCGGTTGCGCCGTGATCTCAGCGAACAGTGCATCTATGAGCCTGGGCTCTAACAGTGAGGTTGATTCAGGAGTAATAATATCAACACAACGGCAGCTCAGATTGGAGTATTCTAGGGGGATAATTTTACACGCGCCGAGGGCGGTTGCCTTCTCGGGCCTCAACGTTTCCTCACCAGTCACCTCTTGTATATGGTTCGATATGGCGAGGATATCTACTGGATAGATGACTTGCCCTTGGCCAAAGGACTGGGCAAGGAAGAGCAGGCTAAAGAGGCCAAGATCCTGGGAGTGCCCTACACTCGCTAATGGTGATGAAGTTTGCTTGCCCGGCGTGACACTCCAACAGTGAAGGACCTTACTCGGCTGTCTATTCGACTGGTGCAGTTCTCCGAGCAATATATCATAATCATCACGACTACGCGGATTGATTGCGTATGTGTTTTGAGCGATTTTGCAAAATTCGTCTCCAGCCCTAATCGTGGTCACATCTTGACCGTGCTGTTCTAACCATGCTACTAACTGATCGCCCACTCCACACTCATCCAAAAATACTAACCAGGACGATTTTGAACTCGTGAACGCTGATTCGTCCAACGTCTTGGGCGCGGAACGTTTCCACGACGGCAGGTAGAACCAGTCAGCAATATCCGGTTTCTTAGCCCCATCTCGTGACCGCCCATCGTTGTTCCTGTGTTGAACTTGCGGGTTTACCCAATAACGCTGGCGCTCAAATGGGTACGTCGGCAGAGGAACTCGGCGCCGATTCTCTTTGTTAGAAAAAACGCCCCAATCAACTTTTAGGCCGGCCAACCAGAGACGTCCTACTGCATCCAAGAGCACTGGCACATCCGATTGATTATCTTGCGGCTGTTTCATCGAAGAAAGAACCACGTGATTCGCGGTGTCCCTCCGGTGTAGCTTGGTTGTGGAACTTAACGTCTGCCCAGGGCCGACCTCAAGAAAAATCTCGTCTGACTTCTTTAAAAGTTCCTGCAGCCCGTCTGAAAAGCGTACTGTCTGACGCAGCTGTTTTGCCCAATAATTTGGATTAGTTGTGTCCGCAGGCGTAATCCAGCCTCCTGACACGTTCGAAACATACGGTATTGCCGGTGGGCTGAGCTTGATCTTGCGTACTTCTTCCGTGAATGGTCGAAGAACTGGCTCCATCATCTGGGAATGAAAAGCGTGGGAGGTATGGAGACGACGGCAATGGATTTCCATTTCTCTCAGTCGATCTTCGAGCTGTCGTAACTCTTCCTCTTGGCCGGAAAGAACGCAGAGCCTTGGGCCGTTATGGGCTGCGAGCGCAATTGCATCGCTCAGCAACGGTTTCACCTCCTCTACCCGCAGTGGAACCGCAAGCATAGTGCCTCTCGGTAATTGGTCCATCAACTGGCCGCGCGTGGCGATGAGAGATAATCCATCTTCCAAAGAGAAAACTCCGGCGAGGCATGCCGCCACATATTCGCCAACGCTGTGGCCGATCATGGTGTGAGGTTTTATTCCCCAGCTCATCAAGAGCTGGGCTAAAGCATACTCAACGGCAAAAAGCGCCGGCTGAGCAACGAGTGTTCGATTCAACCGCTTTGCTGTCTCTTCGACATCATCCTTACTTGGGTAAAGCGTCTTACGCAGATCCATTCCCATCTTCGAGGCGAGTAAATCAGCGCAGTGATCCAGTTCCTTCCGAAACGTTGACTCCGTATCGTACAGTTCGCGACCCATGTTCACATATTGCGAACCCTGACCGGGAAACATGAAAACTACGCCTCGATCCTTGATCTCTTGATCCGAAGTTAAGACCCTCCTGGCGTCGGTGCTTCTCAGCGCATTCACCGCGTCAGTAAGACCTTGGCAGACCAGCATGCGTCTACGGTTGAACACTTTCCGTCCGACTTGGAGAGTGAAAGCCACATCGGCGATGTTGAGCTCTGGATGCTGCTCCAGATGGTCAGCGAGATTGCTGGTGGCGGCCTCTAATGCACCTTTTGTCTTGGCAGAGAGCAGCAATACTTGCCACGGCCTGGATGGCCCAGGTGCCTCAAGGGGGGGGGCTTCTTCGATCACTGCATGTGCATTGGTGCCACCAATGCCGAACGAACTTACCCCCGCGCGGCGTGGAGCACTATTCCTTTTCCACTCGCGGAGCTGAGTATTAACATAAAAGGGACTGTTCTCGAAATCAATCTTGTGATTGGGCTTCTCGAAATAGAGACTCGGGGGAATCAATTGATATCGAAGAGCCAAAGAGGTTTTGATCAAACCCGCCACTCCGGCGGCTACATCCGTGTGCCCAATGTTTGTTTTCACAGAGCCAATTGCACAGAATCCTTTTTGCTGAGTTTTGGCATGAAAAGCCTGTGTGAGTCCGGCAATCTCAATAGGGTCTCCTAATAACGTTCCAGTTCCATGCGATTCTATGTAACTGATTGTTTCTGGATTCACTCCGCTCATTGCCTGCGCCATTGCGACGACTTCGGCTTGACCATCAACACTAGGAGCTGTATACCCCACTTTAGTCGAACCATCATTGTTCACAGCAGAACCTTTGATTACTGCGTATATGAAATCCCGGTTTGCGAGGGCGTCTGCCAATCGCTTCACCACCACTACACCAACGCCATTACTGCGAACGGTTCCCCGCGCCTTTTCGTCAAAGGCACGGCAATGTCCATCAGGAGCGAATATCATTCCTTCTTCATACAAGTAGCCGTTTGCTAACTGTGAGTTAATTCGGACACCACCGGCCAAAGCAATATCACATTGGTAATCAAGCAGATTTTGACACGCAGTATGCACGGCAACCAAAGACGTGGAACACGCTGTCTGAATCGTTAGCGCCGGGCCTCTGAGGTTCAGCTTGTACGCCACACGAGTCGCTAAATAGTCTTTGTCGTTCAGAATCGAGGTTTCGAATGGTTCGTGGGTTTCGACAAAAAGCCGATTGCCGTACAGGTTATTCAGCAGATACTCATTGATACCGGACCCCGCGTACACACCAATCATCCCAGTGAATTTCTCAGGATTACAGCCCGCATCTTCCAGAGCTTCCCACGCACACTCAAGAAATACTCGTTGTTGTGGGTCCATGATTTCCGCTTCTCTCGCAGAGAAACCGAAGAAACTGGCATCGAACATCTCAGTCCCTTCGAGCACTCCACCAGCCCTGACATAGTTCGGATTGTTTAAGAGTGCAGCGTCGACACCCAGTGACTTCAGCTGCTCGGTAGAAAAGACGGAAATCGATTCGACTCCCTTCTTAAGATTGCGCCAAAACTCTTCCACATTTTGTGCTCCGGGAAAACGTCCGGCCATACCGATGATCGCAATATCTGTGAGGGAACCATTGGTACTCATATTAAGTATTCTCTCTGTCATCATTCGGAATTCTCTGGCGCCGAACCAGGGTTGCTCTTCGCCACCGAGCTCGTTGCTCGATATCCTCGACTTGTAATTGCGCAACTTTGCCTTCACTCAAAAAGCTAACGAGGGAGCTAATCGTTGGATGTTTAAAGAGCTCGACTATGGATACGTCTTTACCGAGTGCCTCACAGAGACGTCTTTGCACTCGTACAATCAACAACGAATGGCCGCCGATCTCAAAAAAATTGTCGTGAACCCCAACTTTTTCCAACTTCAATGCCTCTGCCCAAATTCGGGCTACCGTCTCTTCCAGCGGACCCCTCGGTCCTACATAGGTCTCACCCAGCTTTGACCGGCGTTGATCTGGAATCGGAAGCGCTCTTCGATCCACTTTGCCACTGGGGGTCAACGGCAGAGAATCCAAGCACATAAACGCTGAGGGCACCATGAATTCCGGCAGTTTCTGTTTCAGAAAGCTTCGTAGCTCGTTCGTCGAAGTGTCTGGTGGAGCGACGACATACGCAACTAACCGCTTGTCCGTGCTGGATGAGGTCGTAGCATCTCCAGAACTGTCTTCAAGTACAACCACATCTCGAATCACTGGGTGTTGAGAGAGTACCGATTCAATCTCGGCCAGCTCGATGCGATAGCCGCGAATCTTCACCTGATGGTCGGTCCGCCCCAGAAATTCAATGTTGCCGTCCGGGAGATACCGGGCCAAATCGCCGGTTTTGTACAACCGCGCATGTGGATCCGAGCTGAACGGATCTCGAATGAATTTCTCCGCCGTCAGTTGATCACGATTGTGGTAACCTCGGCCAAGACCCACCCCGCCAATGTACAACTCCCCGCGCACACCGATCGGCACCGGCTGCAAGTAACGATCCAGCACGTAGACCTGTACATTGGCGATCGGCCGCCCAATCGGAATCTCTGTACTCTCTCCTTCCGCTGCTGAGGTCGGAGGCGCTAGGGGTTCATAGAGGGTAGTGGTGACGGTGGTCTCCGTAGGGCCATAAGTGTTGACCCACCGGACACGGTCTCCTGCTATTCGGCGCCATCTTGCCACCGCTTGCGCTGCAGCTTTCTCTCCGCCGACCACGACGAGGCGCAGAGCAGGAGGCAGAGATTCATGAGAGCGTTCCAACTCAGACACCCACTCGTGCCAGAAGGCCGTGGGCAGATTGAGCTCGGTGATCCCCTCGGCCGCCACCCAGCGAAGAAACTCCGTACCAGGTGAGAAAAACCCTGGAGGTCGCAGAATCACTGCCGCCCCACTCAGCCAAGTGGGGAAGATCTCCTCCACGGCAATATCGAAACTCAGCGAGGCACACTGCGCCACCCGATCTTGTGGCCCCAGCATAAAGTGCCTGGCCATCGCCAGGCTATGATTGACTACTCCCCGGTGTTGGATGAGCACCCCCTTGGGCTTCCCCGTGGACCCTGAGGTATAGATCATGTACGCCACATTCGCCGCAGTGGCCGCGGTCACTAGGGGGGTATCCCGCTCGTGCACAATGCTCGCCCAGTCGCGGTCCAGACACACCACCTGCGACTGGCTCTGGGGCAGGTCCGCCAGCAGCACCGCCTGCGTCAGCAACACGGGCACCTGGGCGTCCTGCAGCATGAAGGCGAGGCGATCCTGGGGATAGGCGGGATCAAGTGGCACGTAGGCGCCTCCCGCTTTTAGCACGCCTACCAATGCTACCATCAGATCGAGCGAACGTTCTAAATATATCCCCACGAGCACCTCCGGCCCGACGCCCAGTACTCGGAGCCGGTGCGCCAGTTGATTAGCGCGGGCGTTTAGCTCTCGATATGTTAGCTGCTGTCCCTCAAAGACGACGGCAATGGCGTCGGGCGTCTGTATCACTTTGGCTTCAAAGAGCTGGTGCACACAATAATCGTGAGGATAACTACGCTCGGTCTCATTCCAGTGTATGATTAACTGATCGTGCTCTTGCGCAGTGAGAATCGAGAGGAGACCGATCGGCTCGTTAGGTTGTGTCACGATCGACTGCAGTAAGGTCTCGAAATGCTTTGCCCAGCGCCTGATGGTGGCTGGCGCGAATAAATCAGTGTCGTATTTGAAGATGCAGGTGAGACTTCCCGCGCTCTCGATGATCTCTAGCGTCAAATCAAGTTGGGCGGTTCCATCGTCGAACTCGAAGGAATTTACCTCTAGCCCTATGAATGTCACGGCGTGTAGCGGAAGATTACGAAAGTTAAAGATCACCTGGTATGGCGCTTGAGTACGCCCAGAACGTTGAAAATGTAACTGCCGTGTCAGTGTGATGAGCGGCATGTCCTGGTGCGCTAAGGCCTGCAATGTGCGTTCGCGGACCTTGCTGAGCAAGGTGGTAAATGACGAGTTACCGGACACGTCAGCGCGGAAGATCAGCATATTCATGAAGGTGCCGATTAGTGGTTCCACGTCTTCGTGACTGCGGCCGGCCACCGGCGTGCCGATGAGAATGTCTTCTTGGCCCGAAAGTCGATGGAGCAGCACCTGCAGGGTGGTCAAGAGCGTCATAAACAGGGTCGCATTGTGCTGTCGGCTCAGGTGCTTGAGTTGTGCAGTTAAGGTTGTAGATAACTGTAGTCGCTCCGTTGCTCCGTGGGGTTGGTCCGAAGATTGTTGCCGGTGAAAATCTACCGGCAGCGTGAGTATCGGTAAGTCGCCGGTGAGCCGCTCTTGCCAGAAGGACAGATGGCTGATGATGTGCTGCGGAGATTGTCTCTGCTCCCACTGAGCAAAGTCGGCATACTGCACTGCTATCGGTGGCAAGGAAACTTGGGTCCTTGTAACCGCGGCACTGTAAAAAGCTGCTAATTCGTGCAGGAAAATCCCGTTCGACCAGCCGTCCGAGGCAATATGATGCAGAACGACCAACAAAATGTGACTGCTCTCGTCTACCCGAAACACGGTCGCGCGCAGAACCGGACCACGCCCGAGGTCAAAAAGTCGGTGGGCTTCCGCGACGCTCAATTGTCGTGCGCGGGCTTCACGCTCGTGGCTGGGGAAGGAACGCAAATCCATTACCGTCAGAGGAATTGCCGACTGGGAGGCGATGACTTGGCGTGGCTCGCCTTCAATGAGGTGATAGGTGGTGCGCAGGATTTCATGCCGCTGCACCACCTCTTTGATACTGCGCTCTAACGCCGGGGCGTCGAGTGGGCCGTCGAGGCGCAGTGCGACCGGGCGGTTATATTGTGAGGTGCCAGGCGTACGTTGTTCTTCAAACCAGATCGTCTGCTGGGCAAAAGAGAGTGGAAGGGGACGTGCTCGAGCAATTGGGCATAGAGGCGACTGGGGACTAGAATCCGTACGGCGTGTGGCCTGAAGAGATTGGGCCAAGTCACTGACCGTAGGATGTTCCATAAAAGTCAGGAGTGACACTTCAGCGTGAAGCTGCGACCGCAGTCGTGAGATGATCTGAGCGGCCAGGACGGAGTCACCCCCGAGATCAAAGAAATTGTCGTGACGACCAATGCGCTCGACTCGCAGTATTGCCGCCCAGATCGTGGCAATCTGCATCTCCAACGGGGTCGTGGGTGGCGCAAAAGGGACAGGTGGTGAACTCTGCGCCGTTGGGCTTGCGGTCAATCCCAGTTTCTCGGCGAGCCCAAGGCGTTGCACTTTGCCCGTGGGTCCCTTAGGAATCTCATCGCGAATGACAATCTGGCTTGGGACTTTAAACGGCGCCAGCTTGGTGGCGGCAAATTCTCGCAAAGCAGTGCTTGTCGCCGTTGCGTGCTCATGCAAGACCACGGCAGCGGTCACCTCTTCGCCCAGGGTAGGGTGCGGCACCGCAAACGTGACTGCCTGAGACACCGCGGGGTGTTGCAACAGCACCTCATCGACTTCTCGCGGGGTGATCTTTTCTCCGCCTCGATTGATCAGCTCTTTGAGACGACCCGTGAGAAATAAATATCTGTCTGCATCGAGATAGCCCTGATCGCCTGTTCTGAACCAGCCCTGCGTAAATGCGGCTGCATTAATGTCCGCTGATCCTAAATAACCCGATGTGACATTCGTTCCGCGAATGACCACTTCGCCGGTGGTGCCCTCAGGTAGAAGATTCCCCACGTCGTCCATAATGGCGACTTCGGGACCGGCAGCTCGACCAACGGAGCCGGGTTTGCGTTGCGCGGGCGGCAGGGGATTACTAGCCATTTGGTGCGCGGCTTCGGTCATGCCATAGGCTTCGATGACGGGCACGTGAAAGGTCTGTTCCAACTCTGCGAGTACGCGCGTCGGTAGCGCCGCCGACGAGGAGCGGATGAACCGGAGGCGACAGTCACGGATGCTGGCAGGGTGTGCCTGGGCTCGAGCGAGAATAGCTTGGTGCATGGTTGGCACAGCGGTGTACCACGTCGGACGGAAGGCTTGGAGCCAGGCGAAAAATTCTGGGGCATAAAACCCACTTGGACACACAACACTGCCGCCACTGACCAGCGGAGCCAGAAGCGCAGCCACGATGCCGTGGATATGAAACAGCGGCATCATGTTTAGGCAGCGGTCCGTTGGTGTGAGCTGCAGAGCGTGAGCGATATTTTTCGCTGAGGTAAGCAGGTTGACATGCGTGAGCGGTACGAGTTTGGGGCGAGAGGTCGTCCCCGAGGTGTGGAGCAGTAACGCTACTGCCTGGGCTGCTTGCTCTCCTGTGACCACATGATTGTCAACTGCAGTCCTGAGTTCCACTCCTGCACTGGCAAGGGTAAAACCCTCTGACATGGTCAGCACGGGAATCTCGCGTTGATGGGCGATCTGTGCTGCAGGGAGATTGCTACCCTCTGGGACAATCAACACTTTGGCGTCGAGATCGGATAGATAGAAGTCAAACTCCCGCTCCCTGTAGTCTGGGTTAAGCGGGGCGCAGGCTGCTACACTCATTGTGGCCAGAAGCGAGAGTGCCATAGCTGGTCCATTGGGGAGCACAACCACGATCCGGTCATCAGGACCAAGGCCGAAGACAGTGAGCTGAGCGGTGAGGCGTTGTAGGTGCCCGTAGAGATCCGCATAACTCAGGGACGGATAGTCTGGGGCAGTGAGAGCGATTGTCTCAGCGTGTTGCTCTGCCCACAGCTTCAGCACTTCCAGGATTAGCATACGATAGTTCCTTTGAGAGTTAAGGACAAGCGACGCGAGAAACAATTGGCGTTGAGTTGGATGCATCTCCGACGGGGAGAGAGAAAGGCGGGAGAATATTTTACTAACAGAATGTTACTGCATTGCAGCATTCTTTTTCCCTACCTCTTGGTGCTTCTTACCTCGTCTCACGGTTCTAATGAGATTTGACGACCAAAATCGGTAATATAGAGCCATCTCAGGCGGCAGGAGGATAGAGATGGCCATCCGACGAACGTTAAAACTAAAGACGCGGGAACAACGGGAACTGGAACCCTATCGCGATCATGATGCGTGCCCCTACGTCCGGGAGCGGTGCAGCGCGCTTCTAAAGATTGCTGAAGGAGCGACGCCCCATGCCGTGGCGCGGCAGGGAGTGCTGAAGCGGCGGGACCCGGACACCCTCTATGGCTGGTTACAGAGGTATGAAGAGGAAGGAGTCGCTGGCCTCGTGGCCCACCAACACGGGGGAGACCGCCGGAGGGTACTTCGCGGAGGTCGAAGCCGTGAGAGAGGAACTGCTGGAGATCCTGCACGCGGGACCGAGTGCAGCCGCGCGGCGGGAAGTAGCGGTTACACCGTGTGGTCCTGCGCCGAGCCGCTGGACGCTGCGCACGATTCGCGCGGCGGTGGACTGGCTCACCGAGTACACCGTCAGTGGGGTGTGGCGGGTGTTGCCGACCTGTGGCGTGGGGCTGCACCTGTCGTGGGCGCGCTTGTTCAGTCCGGATCCCGACTACAAGAAGAAGGTGCGCTGGCTGCACCGCTGTCTGCGTGACGCCGCGCGGCACCCGGACACCGTGGTCGCGCTGTTTCTGGATGAGTTTGGCTCTCAGCGCTAGCCCGAGGTCGCCCCGACCTGGGGAAGGGAAGCGGCAGTGGCACAGCGGGCGGGCAACAATCCCCACTGGCGCACCATCGGCGCGCTCACTGCCCTGACCGGACACGTGAATTATCTCGCTGGCTACCTCGTGGGCCGCCAACAAGTGAGTCAATTCTACTCCCGCCTCGATCGCGCTTATCCCAAGCAGAGGGAAGGGATTTATGTGAGCCAAGACAACTGGAACATCCATACGCATCCAGATGTGCTGACCGCTTTGGAAAGTTACTCCCGCATCACACCGGTCTGGTTGCCGACCTATGCGCCGTAGCTCAATCCTATTGAAAACCTGTGGCGCTGGTTGCGCCACGACATCCTCAAGATGCATCGCTGGGTGGAGGACTGGCCGCAGGTTAAACAACGCGTGCATGAGTTCTTGGATCAATTTGCGCATGGCTCGGCTGCGTTGCTCCGTTATGTCGGCTTGCAGGGCACGGGCAAACTGGCCACCGTGCTCAATACTTCGTGAGTGCATGATTACCGAATTTGCTTGTCAAAATTCATTATAGCGGTTTTCACTTTCGTGCGACCTTGTGTCGGTAGAGGCGGAGTTTAGCTTCGTCTTGGGCCTGTGAGAGCGATCATAAGGATCGGCCCGACAGAGGACGCATAATACTGCAAACCGCTATAGATGAGAGGTGTTGTGAGCAAGTCCCAAAAGATTCAGCCAAATAGGACTTCTCAGTGCGCGGCATGGTGACATTAGGAGAGAAGGATACCGTATGTGTCACTGTAAGCGTGAGATCGGGATCGACGCCGTATCGGATCGCTAATGCCATAAAGGGTTGGGCGGTTACCGGGAGCCGTGCCGTAAAGCTCAGAATAACCTTGGTGCGCTCAGTCCTTCAACCTCTATCCTCCGCGTTGTTGTCTGAGACTCAGCGGGCGCATGTCCGTCCAGACTTCTTTGATGTAGGCCAGGCATTCTGCTTTGGGGCCGCTCTTGCCCGCATCTCGCCAACCCAGTGGATTCTCTTTCTCCACTGGCCAAATTGAGTACTGTTCTTCGTGATTCACGACAACTTTGTAGATCGTCGTGTCCTCTCGTTCGTCCATTTGTGCGCTCCTTCGTGAGGGTTGCTACCTTTCAAGATTGCTTACCTGAATCTATCTGTTGTCTGTCTTTCGCTTCAGCCGCAAGCAGCGCCTCGACTTCCTCCTCTGATGTCGCTTCGATGTCGGAGAGGATACGGTCTAAGGCTTCGCTCTCGACGTGTTGCCGCTGCTCGTCGAGGAGCTGAGCCAGGGCCGCAACCGTCTGGCACTCAAACAGCGCCCGCAGCGGTACGGCGATTTGCACCCGTTTGTTGATTCTGGCAACCACTTGAGTGGCTAACAACGAGTGGCCGCCCAAGGCAAAGAAGTTGTCGTGCGCGCCGATTGTGTCGAGCTTAAGCACTTCAGCCCAGATCTCCACTAGTAATCCCTCGGTCGGCGTGCGCGCCGCACAGTAGTGCGCTTCGAGTGCCGGGCGGCTGTGGTCCGGACAAGGTAGGGCTTGGCGGTCAATCTTGCCATTTGGGGTCAGGGGCAGGGTATCCAGCAACACGCAGGCAGACGGGATCATGTAGTCGGGCAGCTTGCTGTGCAGGAAACTCCACAGCTCACTTACGGTCGGGAGCTGCGGGTGGGTGGGAACAAGGTAGGCGACGAGACGCTTGTCTCCTGGCTGATCTTCGCGCGCGATCACCACGGCCTCACGCACTGCAGGATGTTCTCCCAGGACGGTTTCGATCTCACCGAGTTCGATGCGATAGCCACGCAGCTTGACCTGATGGTCGATCCGGCCCAAGAACTCAAGGTTGCCGTCTGGCAAGTAGCGTGCCAGGTCCCCGGTCTTATACAATCGCGCACTGGGCTCTCGGCAGAATGGATCAGGCAGGAACTTCTCCGCCGTTAACTCAGGGCGATTGAGATACCCGCGCGCGACTCCATCGCCGCCAATGTAAACCTCCCCCACGACTCCAATTGGTACAGGGTGCAGATACGCATCCAGCACATAGACCTGCGTGTTCTGAATCGGCCGCCCAATCGTCTGGGGGCCGCCCACCCTTCTCAGCGTATACGTCGCATACGTAGTGGCTTCGGACGGTCCGTAGAGATCATAGACGCGCTGCGCGGCCGTCGAGGCATAGAGTTGGTCCACCAGCGTCGTCGGTAAGAGTTCCCCAGCCAGATTGATCGTTTGCACCGTGGGGGGAATGCGTTGCAGCCGTAATAGCTCTGCGATCGCCGACGGCACAGTGTTGAGCAACGTCACCTCTACGGGAGGTGCGGCGTGGGCCAGGGCTAGCGCAGTGTCTACCACCACCACCGTGCCGCCACTGGTAAGGGGGGCGAACAGCTCGAAGACCGAGAGGTCAAAACACAGCGACGTGGACGCGAGTACCCGTGAGAGTTCCTTGGGGCTGAACGTGGTATGGGCCCAGGCGAGGAACGCGGCCACGTTGCGCTGCGCGATCGCCACGCCTTTGGGTTGCCCGGTAGAGCCCGAGGTATAGAGCACGTAGGCCAGGTTGTCCACGCTGACCCGAACGGGAGGAGCGATCGCACGCTCCTGGGCAATGATCTCCCGGTCTCTATCCACACAAAGCACGGGACACTGAGGGACAGGCAACTGAGCGAGCAAGTGCGCTTGAGTGAGGAGGACTGTCACGTGCGCATCCTGGAGCATGAAGGCCAGGCGGTCTTGGGGATAGGTAGGATCGAGGGGGACATAGACCCCACCGGCTTTGAGAATCCCGAGGATCCCCACCACCATCTCCAGAGAACGCTCCACACACAACCCCACTAATACTTCAGGCCCCACGTCCAATTTCCGCAGATAGTGGGCGAGCTGATTGGCGCGGGCATTGAGTTCACGATAGGTGAGCTGCTCGGCTTCATACACCACCGCTACCGCTTCAGGAGTGCGCTCAACTTGCGCTTCAAACAATTGGTGGACACATCTGTCCCTGGGATAGTCACGCTTGGTATCGTTCCATTCCACCAACAGTTGCTGCTGTTCGGCGTCCGTCGACAGCGGGAGCTCGGTGATTCGCTGTCCGGGATTCTGCACAATCCCTTGCACGATCCGCTGGTAATGCTTCAACATTCGAGTGATAGTCGCGTCGTCGAACAAATCGGTGTTGTACTCGATTATGACCCGCAACTGGTCGTCCTGGTCTGCGCCGACCAAGTACAGGGAGAGATCGAACTTCGCCGTGCCAGCTCTCACTTCTACAGGGCTCGTTTCGAGTCCCAACAATTCGAGACCCATGGGAGGGAGAGTTTGCAGGCTAAACATCACTTGAAAAAGCGGGGAATGGCTGAGTGTCCGTTGGGGGTGCAATTCTTCCACGAGCTTTTCAAACGGCACCTGCTGATGGGCGTACGCGTCCAACGCCGTTGCGCGAACCCGGCGCAACAACTTTTGAAAGCTCGGGTTGTCAGTGAAGTGGGTACGGAGGACCAGCGTGTTAACGAAGAAGCCGATCAAGTTTTCAAGTTCGGGCTGCGTGCGATTGGCCATCGGACTGCCGACCGCGATGTCTTGTTGCCCGGTGTATCGATGCAGGACCACTTGGAACGCGGCCAGGAGTGTCATGAACAGTGTGGCGTCTTCCCGCCTGCCTACTGCTCTCAGGTCATCCACCATCTCTTTAGGTAAGATTGTCGATTGTCTTGTCCCATTAAACGTTTGTGTGGGAGGTCGCGGACGATCGAGGGGCAGTTGCAATGCGGCAACACCGTCGAGCTGCTGCTTCCAATAGGCCGTGTGTGTTGCTAACGCCTCGCTTTGTCCCCCCAGGCGCTGCCACTCGGCATAATCCTGGTACTGAACGGACAACTCCGCCAAAGGCGACACTTGTCCTGAAGCGAAGGCCGTATAGAGAATGCCGAGTTCACGCCGAAAGATCGTGCCTGACCAGCCGTCGCAAGCCATGTGATGGATGACCACGAGCAACATGTGTTCGTGGTCTGTGAGGCGGAGCAAGAGCGCACGCAACGGCAGATCACGCGCCAGCGCAAAGGGGCGCCGTATGGTTTCCACGAGAATACGGCGCGCTGCTTCCTCACGACTAGCGTCACTCTCCGTGCGCAGGTCGATCGTCGGAAGCTCGACGACACACGGATCGGTAATAGTCTGCACTGGTTCCTGGCCGACCATCGCAATGGTCGTGCGCAAAACCTCGTGCCGCGCTACAATTTCAGTGAGTGCATGCTGCAAAGCGGCGACATTGAGTGTGCCGCGCAAGCGTTCTGCGATTGACTCATTGTAGGCCGGACTCTCTGGCTCAAGTTGGTGCAGAATCCATAAGCGCTGCTGCGCAAAAGACAACGGTGCAGAGTCGCGTTTGGCGCGACGTGGAATGCGGGATCCCCTACGCCTGCTACCGTCCTGTTGCTTGAGTTGAAGCTCGAGCAGCTCTCGTTTGGCAGGCGACAGCGCGGCGAGTTGTGCTTGTAAATCGTGGTCGTCCATTCTTACTCCGCGTATTGCTGGGTTTTCTCGGCAAGAATGTAGGCGGCTTTGCGCGCGCCATCGAATTGCTCCCCTGTTGAAAAGCCATAACTCTCGACCAAGTCCTGCCCTATGCTCCAAGTATATCCGATCGCATTGGCTTCTAGCACATAGAGTTTTCCTGACGGCACTTCTTGTACAATGTCGAAGCCAAGCAAGGGAATTTCTGGGAATGCCGTATGCGCTTGTTCACCGAGCCGAATAATTTCTTCGTCAAAGCATGGTTCTACGTGGCACTCCCGGCCCGGGGCGATAATGGTGAATCCCCTTTGTTCTATTACGGATGCCAAATCTGCAGGGGTCGGCAACTCGACATGGGTCGGGCTTGCCTGGTACTTAACGCAACTCAACACTCGACCAAAAAGCGTGCTGACTCGATAGCTGATCGGCAGCGCGCCTGTATAGACGAATTGTTGAACAATTGTGGAGAGGCTCGTCCCTGCCGAACTAGTCGTGATCGGTTTCCAGGCTATTTTATTCCGTTGCATGATCTTGACAGCCGCACTTCTGCCACCATAGTTGGGCTTGCGCACTACGTAGTCGTCGAAACCCGACAGATCGGGCGTACTATCTTCGGTCAGCAAGACCCACCTTGGTACGGCGACATTGACCTTAGCCAGTGCCACGTATTCCTCGCTTTTGCTCAGCGGATATCCGCAGAATACACGACCAGGACGGCGCGGATGATGCCGAATTAAGGCCGGGGAGAATGTCAAGGTAGGACGATCTGGCAGTGTGACGCCCGGAGAGTCAACATCTCTCATAACGACGGCATGGATGCTTGGATCAAACTCCCGAACGAAGCCAGCGACCTTCTCAAAACTCTCGGCTGCGAAACGTTCATTGATCAGGAGGATTAGGTTGCACTCGCGTTTGCCAAAGAGCTCGGACTTCGCCTGCGGGCAATGAAACGATAACGTCACTGGCAGGCTGGTTGGTAATAGCCCCTCTGGCGTGTCCTGCGCTCGTTTTTTGAGGTCATGTAAGCGACGCTCTACCTCTTCGTTCGACATCGAAGCCAGGTCTGCCAGCAAGTTTTTGATCTCGTCGTGCGGAGTTGTTTTTGCTTGCTGGTCCAAAAGGTGAAGAGCCAGGCTTTCGATGGTGGGGTGCGCAAAAATGGCTCGGAGCGGCAGCTTCACGTCAAGGTTGTATTCAATCCGTGAAACAATCTGGGTGGCAATAAGCGAGTGTCCGCCCAAGTCGAAGAAGTTGTCACATATACTTACTTCTGGCAACTTGAGGACCTGACACCAGATTTCGGCCAGTGCCTGTTCAGTCTCGGTGCGCGGCGCGACGAAGGTCCTCGTTGGTACAGGTGTGAGGATTTCCGGTTCAGGCAAAGCATGGCGATTGACTTTGCCATTTGGTGACAGAGGAAGGGCATCGAGCAAAACAAACGCCGAAGGGATAGCGGCCGCGGGGAGCTGCCCAGCGAGATAGGACCGTAAGTCGTTTGGTACCATTGTAGTTAGATTGAAAGGCACGACGTAGGCAACCAAGATCGGAGCAGTATCTCGACCCTTGCGGACGGCAACGAAGCAGACCTTCACGTGTGGATGTTGACCAAGGATAGCGGTGACTTCGCCGGGTTCGATGCGTACCCCGCGGATTTTGACTTGATCGTCCAGGCGACCGAGAATCTCCAGCGTGCCGTCTGTGCGATAACGGCCGCAATCGCCGGTAAGATACAGAAGATCGTGAGGATCAGAGTGGAAAGGATTCTGGACGAATCGCTTTGCTTGTTCCTCAGGCGCGTTGAGGTAACCAAGTGTGCGAAAGGGTGAGCGCAAAGCAATTTCGCCAACCTCACCTATACCGCAGAGCTGGCCGCTCCTATTCAAAACTAACGCTTGCGTTTGCGGCAGTGGCCTGCCGATCGGCTGCACGCCAGGAGATGGCTCCCTAGGTATGACCTGGAAACATTTCACGAGGGTTGTCTCCGTCGGGCCATACAGGTTGACAATCTCGCTTGTTTCAGGGACAGTGTCACGCCACTTTCGCACCAAGGTGTCGGTCAACGGTTCCCCAGCAAAGAATGCCCAGCGTAGGCGGTGGAGTTTTACATTGTTGTGACTGCCGACCCAGCATTGTGCTAGTGTGGGAACTACATGCAAGAGCGTGATGTCTTCGTGGTCCAGCCACAACAATGTACGCTCTGAAGCGGGCTCCAGGAGTTCGTCCGGCAGGGCGAGAGTCGCTCCACTTGTCAGAGGAAGGAAGACGTCGCGCAAGACGACGTCAAAGGACAGGCCCGTCAACTGAGCGCAGCGATCGCCGGGGCCGACCTCGAACCTTTGCCTCTGCCAGGCGAGAAAGTGGCTGAGCCCCTTGTGACACCCCAACACGGCTTTGGGGATGCCGGTGGTGCCAGAGGTAAGGAAAATATAAGCGGGAGCATCAGGAGAAATCTCGGGTAGGGTGACGTCGTCAAGCACAGGCAACTTACGAGTCGCTATCTCTTTGCCACCTTTCTTGGTGACGCCGATGATGGATAAACCGGGCACGGCGCGGAGCCAGAGGTCTTCGCTGCGCCAATTGCCGACATAGAGGAGGCACTTGGCCTGTGCCGTCTCAAGCATGAGCCGTTGACGATTGACCGGTAAATGGCGGTCGACCGCCAACAAAACTCCACCGCTCATGAAAGTGCCCATCATACTGACAATCATCCCGAAACATCGCGGGCCGATGACTGCTACGGTATCACCGGGTTGAATCCCGTGGGCGACGATACGGCGAGCGAGACGCTGAGCGCTGGCGGACAACTCCTTGTAGGTCCAAAAGTTTCCCTCTTGGGTGATGGCCTCATGTGTGGGCAACTTTTCCGCCCACGCGAGAAACTCGCTTGTGACAGGCAGAAAAATTGACTCGGCCAGCTCCATACTTGCGTCAGGTAACAGGGAGCGTGACTCCGGGGTCACCAACGAATACGCCCAGATGGACTGGTTCGGATCGCTCACCATTTGCTCTAGCAGATGATAGTATTGCTGCAGTAAGCAGACCATTGAAGACTGACGAAATAACGCGGTGTTGTAGATGATCTCAAAGGAGAGGCATTGATTGTCTTCCCTGACATACACCGTCAGATCGAACTTGGCCTCTGGCTGCGCAGAGACGAAGGGCTCCGTCGTGGCGCCTGCGAGTGCGGGTGTGGCAGTTTCGACATTGACCATATTGAACAAGACCTGGAAGAGCGGCGAGGAGCTGAGACTGCGTTCAGGCTGTAACTCCTCAACCAGCTTCTCGAATGGCAGCTCTTGATGCTCATAGGCAGCTAACGTCACTGCGCGCACGCGTCCGAGGAGTTCACGAAACGTCGGCGTGCCCGACAAATCGGTACGCAACACCAGCGTGTTAACGAAAAAGCCAACGAGCCCTTCGACCTCTTGTCGCGTGCGCCCGGTAATCGGTGCGCCTACCACGATGTCTTCCTGGCCAGCGTAGCGTGCGAGGAGTGTTTGAAACGCCGCTAACAATGTCATGAATAGTGTTGTACCTTCGTGACGACTGAGTGCATGAAGGCTCTCGGTGAGCACTGGCGAAAGCTCCATCACTTCGCGGGCGCCCTGATAGCTTTGTACTGCTGGCCGCGGGTAATCCCACGGTAGTTGCAGCAGAGGAGGAGCGCCCGCAAGTTGGCGCTTCCAGTATGCCAGCTGGCTCTCTAATACCTTCCCCTTCAACCACTCTCGTTGCCAGACAGCGTAATCCGCATATTGGATCGGGAGCTCCGTAAGCGGCGAGGGCTCATCGTGGATGAACGCGTGGTACAGTGCTGAGAGTTCACGGTAGAAGACCCCCAGCGACCAGCCGTCTGCCACAATGTGATGAAAGGTGAGCAGCAGAATATGGTCGTGTGCGCTGAGCCTGATGACAAGAGCGCGAAACAACGGCCCACGACTGAGATCAAACGGCCGCCGCGCTTCTTCGCTCACCAGTTGTTGGGCTTCAGCCTCGCGCGCACCTTCTGCCCGATCGGTCAGATCCACGACTGGGAGCGTGAGGGTGAGGAGGGGGGCAATAAGCTGCACCGGCTCTCCTGCGCGGAGTGAGAAGGTCGTCCGCAGGGCTTCGTGGCGCCGGATAATCTCGTTGAGACTCCGCTCTAAGGCGGGCAGGTCGAGGAGCCCGCGGATGCGCATCGCTTCGGGGAGGTTATAGGCTGCACTCTGGGGATCCATCTGGTGCAAGAACCACAACCGCTGCTGGGCAAACGATAGGGGCAGGTTTTCTTTTCTTGATACTGAAACGAGCGGACGGGTTAGTGCCCCTTGTTCATGAGGGCGGCTGTCTTCAATACGCGTGGCCAAGCCAGCTATCGTGGGATTGGCGAACAACTCACGCAGGGGCAGCTCTACCTGCAACTCTCTCCGCACGCGTGCGACCACTTGGGTGGCTTTGAGCGAGTGCCCACCGAGCGCGAAGAAATTGTCATGAACGCCGACCCTTTCCACCTTGAGCACTTCGGCCCAGATCTCTGCCAGTGATGCTTCGGTAGGGGTGCTCGCGGCAAGGTATTGCTCATCGAGGTCTGGCCTAGTCTGATCCGGGCGAGGTAAGGCTTTGCGGTCAATCTTGCCATTAGGCGTCAGGGGGAGGACTTCCAAATATACGACGGTCGAGGGGAGCATGTACTCAGGAAGTTTAGTGCTAAGAAACTTACAGATCTCACTCACGGAGACGGCCAGTCCACGAGAGACCAGATATGCGACAAGCCGTTGATCTCCCGGACTGTCTTCTCGGGCCAGGACCACAGCTTCCCGCACTGCCGGGTGTTGGGCTAACACGGCTTCGATTTCGCCCAGCTCGATGCGGAAGCCGCGGATCTTGACTTGATCGTCGAGGCGCCCTAGAAACTCCAAGTTTCCGTCGGGCAGATAGCGCACTAGATCTCCGGTCTTGTACAACTGTGCTCCATGGCCTGAGCTGAAGGGATTCGGAATGAACCGCTCCGCCGTCAACTCCGGACGATCGAGATAGCCGCGCGCTAAGCCGTCGCCGCTGAGGTACAGCTCCCCGGTGACACCAATCGGCACCGGACTTAAACCGGAATCGAGAACGTACACCTCAGTGTTGGCGATCGGGCGGCCAATGGGAATAGACGTAGCCGTGTCCTCTATGTGGCGGGGAATCGTGTAGGTACAAGCAAAGGTGGTGCTCTCAGTGGGCCCGTAGCCATTGATTAGCTGTGTGGCAGGTAAGAGCGTCAGCGCCCGGCGCACGTGTGCTACCGAGAGCGCTTCGCCACCGGTGAGCAGCTGGCGAACGCTGGTCAATGCTTCTGGTGCGTAATCGATAACACTGTTAAACAAGGAGGCCGTTAGCCATAAGGTACTGACTTGATGTCTGTGTAGCACCGCTCCCAGTTCTGTGGGGCTAGGTAACCGGCCAGGGAAGAGGACGCACCGGGCGCCATGTAGTAACGCGCCCCAGAGCTCAAACGTGGCCGCATCAAACGAAATCGGTGCGAGCTGGAGAAAGACTTGTGTTGAGTCGAACTGCGCATAGTCGGTTCCACACACTAAGCGGACAATTCCGCGATGCGGCACTTCTACCCCTTTGGGCTGTCCTGTGGACCCCGAAGTGTAGATCACATAGGCCAGGTTTGCGGCAGTCGTCTGACTCGAGAGGTTCTCTATACGCTCTTGACTAATCGTTTCCCAATCTCGATCCAGACAGACGAACGTGGTGCCGTGCTGGGGAAGACTAGTCACCAATCCTTGCTGCACGAGGACCACCGGAGCCTGGGTATCGGCGAGCATGAAAGCTAATCGCTCTTGCGGGTAATTGGGGTCTAGGGGCACATAGGCTCCGCCAGCTTTGAGGATACCTAACATTCCGACGATTATCTCTAGCGACCGCTCTACGCAAATGCCGACCAACACCCCAGGTCCTACTCCGAGCTTTCTTAAGTAATGCGCGAGCTGATTGGCTCTGCTGTTGAGGTCTCGATAGGTCAACTGCTCTTCTTCGTACACGACTGCTACGGCCTCCGGACTCTTCTCGACTTGCGCTGCAAATAATTCATGAACGCACTTGTCTCTCGGATAGTCCTTCTGTGTATCATTCCATTCAACCAGCAGTTGATGTCGCTCGGCATTCGTAAGAATGGGGAGTTCGGAAAGACGGTAGTCAGGGTTCTCCACAATCCCTTCAAGTAACGTCTGGTAGTGCCCCAGCACCCGCGCCACCGTTCCCTGATCAAACAGGTCGGTGTTGTACTCCATCGTCGCTTGCAACGTCCCCTCATACTCCACTAAAAACAGCGTTAAATCAAACTTAGCCGTCCCTCCGCCAACCTCCAGGGGGGTTACGGTCAATCCCGTGAGCTCAATGGCAGTCTGCCGGATATTCTGAAAGGCAAGCATGACCTGGAATAAGGGGGAGTGGCTTAAGTTCCGTTCGGGATGCACCTCCTCGACGACTTTCTCGAATGGCACATCCTGATGGAAGTATGCTTCCAGTGTCACCCGACGGACCCGGGCCAGTAGTTCGGTAAACCGGGGATTCCCAGACAGATCGGTCTTTAACGAGAGCGTATTAACAAAGAACCCGATCAGATTCCTAGTCTCTCTATACTGCCGCCCCGCGATCGGGGAGCCTACAACGATGGTGTCTTGGCCCGTGTAGCGGTACAGTAGCACCTGGAACGCTGCCAATATCGTCATGTACAACGTTACTCCTTCCTGGCGGCTGACCTTCTTGAGATCGTCCACAAGCGACTGGGGGAGGATCATCGTTTGCCGCGCCCCGCGGAAGGTTTGCTCCGCAGGCCGGGGCCGATCGGTCGGCAGATTGAGGACGGCAGGGCTGTCCTCGAGTTGTTTCTTCCAGTATGCAAGTTGTCGGTCGAGGATTTCGCCTTGCAGCCGTTCGCGCTGCCAGACCGCGTAGTCCGCATACTGAAGGGAAAGGTCAGAAAGCGGCGACGGCTGGTCGTTCGAGAATGCCTGGTAGAGTACTGAGAGTTCGCTGTATAACACGTTTAGTGACCACACATCGGACACAATGTGATGAAGATTCAGTATCAAAATATGCTCTTCTTCGCCGAGCCGGATTAACTGGGCTCGTAACAGCGGTCCTCCGCTCAGATCGAACGGTTGGCGAGCTTCCTCACTGACAATTCGTTGTGGGTCTGCCTCGCGTGCACTGTCTGCCCGATCGGTGAGGTCGACTACAGAGAGATGAAGTGTAAGGGTGGGAGTAATAACCTGGATCGGTTCCCCTTCTTCTGTCGCGAAGGTCGTTCGTAGAGCTTCGTGGCGCCGAACGATTTCGTTGAGGCTTTGCTCTAAAGCCGCGACTTGGAGTGAGCCGTGCAGACGGAATGCGTCACAGAGGTTATAGGTTGCCCGCTCTGGCTCAAGTTGGTCCAAGAACCACAACCGTTGTTGAGCAAAAGAGAGCGGAGCAACATTGCCGTGTGTTCGCCGGGAGATGAGATGCGTCCCACGTGCGTAAGCAGCCTGCTTTTGCAGCTGTAAGTCCGGCAATGCTTGTTTCTCAGGTGAGAGCGTGGCGCTAGAGTCAGTGAGATTCCTAGTGGTGGTACCCATGTTGTGTGCTTTCTCTACAGTACTGTTTTAGGCTGCATCTGAGAGAGTATTTGCTGTGCTTCATCCTCAGATAAGTGTTCTACCTCCGTGAGGAGTCGAGCGAGCTCCGTCTGACCACCGTTCTGGTCCTGACGCTGGGCAATTTTTATGGCCAACTCGGCCACGGTCGGCGCCTCGAACAACGTGCGCAGCGGCAACTCGATCTGCACGGCTGCGCGTAGGCGAGCCATCACTTGCGTGGCTTTGAGCGAGTGGCCGCCCAGCTCAAAGAAGTTATCGTGGATGCCGAGTGTGTCGAGCTTGAGCACGTCGGCCCAGATACTGACGAGGAGCTCTTCGACCGGCGTGCGGGGGGCCACATAGCGCTCGTCGAGCGCTGGCCGACGCTGATCTGGGGCAGGCAGCGCTCGGCGGTCGAGCTTGCCGGTGGGCGTCAGCGGCAGTGCCTCCAGAACGACGAAGGCCGACGGAATCATGTAATCCGGTAGCTGACTCTGCACGAACCCCCGCAGCTCACTCACAGTCAAGGGCGGCGATTGACTACCCACCAGGTACGCCACGAGCCGCTTCTCCCCCGGACTGTCTTCCCGCAGAACCACCACCGCAGCTCGTAGGGCCGGGTGCCGTCGCAGGACCGCCTCAATCTCCCCCAGCTCGATGCGATAGCCACGAAGCTTCACTTGGTGGTCACTGCGGCCCAGGAACTCTATGTTCCCGTCCGGCAGATACCGCGCCCGATCCCCCGTGCAGTACAACCGCGCCCCCGGCTGCGCGCTGAACGGATCAGGCCGGAACCGCTCCGCCGTCAGCTCCGCACGGTTGAGATAGCCGCGGGCTAACCCCGCCCCCCCAATATGTAACTCGCCCGGCACCCCAATCGGGAGCGGATTGCAGTCCCGATCCACGATGTAGATCCTCACATTGTCAATCGGCCGCCCAATCGGCGGCAGCGCCGCCCAGGCCCCGGGAGCTCGCGCTAGGGGAAACGCCGTCACCACATGACTCTCCGTGGGGCCGTACTGATTGACCAGGTGACACTCCCTCAGCCGGTCGAACAGCCCGGCGAGCTGCGGGGTGGCGTGTAGTTGCTCTCCAGCCGTGATGACCTCGCGCAGCTGCAGCGGCAATTCGTCTGCCCCCGCCGCCGCCTCGGCGAGCTGTTGCAGCGCCACAGCGGGAACAAAAAGCCGCGCGATACGCCCGGTGGCCAGAAAGCGTAGCAACGCCAGGGGCTCACGGCGTACCTCCTCCGTCACTAAGACCAGCGTGCCCCCGGCGCACCACGTGCTCCACAGCTCTTGGAACGAAACATCAAAACTCAAAGAGGCGAATTGGAGAGTCCTGGCACCGGCCGCGCAGGCCGAGTGGGCCCGCTGCCACGCAATCAGATTACACAGCGCACCGTGCGGCATGGCCACCCCCTTGGGGCGTCCCGTCGACCCAGACGTATAGAGCACATAGGCCAGCTCAGCCGCCGTGCCCGTGTGCGCCAGGTTGCTTCCCCGCTCCTGCGCGATCGTGCCCCACTCCGTGTCCACGCACACGGTCGCGCGCCGACCACTCCCCCCAGCCGACCGAGGCTGACGGCCGACCGATGACGCCCACGCGGGGTCGTCGAGGCCCGCCTGCGTCACCACCAGGGCCACCTGCGCATCCTCCAGCATGAACTCTAAGCGCTCCCGGGGGTACGCGGGATCCAGGGGCACATAGGCCGCGCCCGCCTTCAGCACCGCCAGCACCGCCACAACCATGTCGAGGCCACGCGCCAGGCAAATCCCGACAACCGTCTGCGGCTGGACCCCGAGCTTCTGCAGATAGCGCGCAAGCTGGTTGGCACGAGTATTGAGTTCTCGATACGTGAGGCGCTGCTCCCCGCACTCAACCGCCACCGCCTCGGGCGTGTGCTCGGCCTGCTCCTCAACCAATGCGTGGACACACTGCTCCCGCGGAGAGTCGCGCTCGGTGGCGTTCCAGCCTCCGAGCAGTTGCTGGCGCTCGGCGTCCGTCAGCAGCGGCAGCTCGGACACGCGCCGCTCGGGCTGCTCCACACTCCCGTGCAGCAGTCGCTGATAATGCCCGAGCATCCGCTCCACCGTTGCCGGCTCAAATAGATCAGTGTTGTATTCCATCGTGGCCTTCAGCGTCGCCTCGTGCTCGGTCAGAAACAGCGTCAGATCAAACTTGGCC